>QMCE01000059.1_pt1 | contig 64809 bp, 59 predicted proteins | sample 1821851 | NCBI WGS metagenome assembly QMCE01 (sample SAMN09453174, study PRJNA476694) | Termite gut metagenome, whole genome shotgun sequencing project. | isolation source: worker | host: Odontotermes sp. | place: South Africa:Pretoria | collected 2016-01-28
TGCGGAGTAATCACATAATAAAAAATTGGACGATCGAGGGCGATCGTACCTGCACGGGTGGTGATGTGAAGTGACAGATATTAAAAACTTGCTGGAAGTGCTGAGCCAGACAAGGAAGGACTATGACCTGGAGTCGGTAAGCCGCGCGTATGAGATCGCGGACGCCGCCCACAGCGGTCAGTTGAGGAAGTCCGGCGAGCCGTTCATCACGCATCCGGTGGCTGTTGCGCACATCCTGGCAGGTCTGGGCATGGACACCGATACCATAGTCGCCGCCCTGCTCCACGACGTTGTGGAGGACACGCAGATCACGATAGACGAGGTAAAGAAAAAGTTCGGGACAGACGTCGCACGTCTGGTCGACGGCGTGACGAAGCTTGGCAGAATACCTTTTTCCTCCCGTGAAGAGCAGCAGGCCGAAAACATCAGAAAAATGCTCATCGCAATGGCGCAAGACCCACGCGTCATCATAATAAAGCTTGCCGACCGTCTGCACAACATGCGGACTATCGACTTTATGCCGGGGCAAAAGCGCCGAGACAAGTCGCTCGAGACCATGGAGGTCTACGCGCCTATAGCGCACAGGCTGGGTATAAGGCAGATTAAAGAAGAGCTGGAGGACATAGCGCTCAGCCACCTTGACCCCGTGGCGTATCAGGAGATAGAACAGCATCTGGCGATCAACAAGGACGAGCGCGACGCATTTTTGGCGCACATTCAGGAAAAGATCCGCCAACGGCTCGCGGACAAATATCCCGATGTGACAATAGAGGGCCGGGTGAAGAGCCTTTACGGTATTTACCTTAAGGTCTACACTCACGGGCGCGGGTTTGACGAGATATACGACATCTACGCCGTGAGGATCATCGTAAACACGGTAAACGAGTGCTACAACATTTTGGGCGAGATACACGATATGTTCCGGCCGCTGCCAAACCGGTTCAAGGACTATATTTCTATGCCCAAGCCAAACATGTACCAGAGCCTTCACACGACCGTCATGGACAAAGAGGAAACTCTGCCCTTTGAGATACAGATACGCACCTGGGATATGCACCACACCGCTGAATATGGAATAGCGGCGCACTGGAAGTACAAAGAGGGCATTGCGGGAAGGGATAAGCTCGAGGATAAAATCGCTTGGGTGCGGCAGATACTGGAAACACAAAAGGACGCGGTCGACGCCAAGGAGCTATTGGGCAACATAAAAAGCGATCTTGCGGCCGATGAGGTGTTTGTCTTCACCCCAAAGGGCGACGTTATCTCTTTGCCCGCCGGATCGACGGTGATAGACTTCGCCTATGCCATACACTCCGAGGTTGGAAACAGAATGATCGGCGCCAAAATTGACGGGCGCATGGTATCGCTGGACACGAAAGTCGAGACCGGCATGATCGTCAGTATCATAACCACGAACGCCGCGAACCACGGTCCCTCGCGCGACTGGATAGGCATAGTCAAAACCGCCGGTACACGCAGCAAGATACGCGGTTGGTTTAAGCGCGAGCGCCGAGAGGAGAATATCGCTGAGGGAAAAGCCGAGTTTGAGCGCGAGTGCAAGCGCAATAACCTGTCTTTGGGCGCGGCGGACGTCGCCGAGTTCATGAAAAAGGTCGCGAAAGGCCAGCACATGAACAACGCAGACGACTTTTACGCGGCTATCGGCTATGGCGGAATATCACTTTCAAGCGTTATGCCGCGCATCAAGGACGCATACATGCGCCACTACAAGACCTCCAGCGAAGAGGAAATGCGCAAGCAGCTTGAAAAGGCCGCTACCCAACGACAGAAAAAGGCTTCCGGCGGCGTCATCGTGGAAGGGCTTGACGGTTGCCTTTGCAAGTTTGCAAAATGCTGCAACCCGCTGCCCGGCGACGAAATTGTCGGATATGTCACCCGCGGCTTCGGAGTGTCTATTCATAAACGGGACTGCGTAAACTATATAGACTCTGACCCTTCTCAAGGCGAGCGCTGGACCAGGTGCGAGTGGGCCAACAACATCACCGGTGAGACGTTTAAATCTACGGTGGATATTTTCGGAAAGGACCGCCCAAGCCTTCTGGTTGATATCAGCGTCGCGCTCAACAATATGCGCGTGCCCGTCTACTCGCTGTTCGCGAGGGAACAGCCCGACGACTCGACCGCGATACAAATTACGTTCGGCACGACTAATCTGGAGCAGCTCAGGCATATAATGTCGACCCTGGCAAAGATACAGGGTATCTCCGCAGTGGAAAGGACTGGACAATAGTTGAGATTGATTTTACAGCGCGTTACCAAGGCTTCGGTGACGGTAATTGGGGAGGAGACCAGAGGCATTTCCGGCGGGCTTGTTATTTTAGCCGGCGTCACGGAGCAGGACAACGAAAAGACGGCCGTTTATATGGCTGAAAAGGCCGTGAATTTAAGGATATTCGACGACAGCGACGGAAACCTTAATCTTTCGCTTTTAGATGTCGCAGGCGAATGCCTTTGCGTTTCAAACTTTACTCTTTACGCCGACTGCAAGAAAGGTAGGCGGCCTTCTTTTGTAAACGCCGCCCCGCAAAAGCACTCGGAGCCGTTGTATGAATATTTCGTCAGGGCGCTTTTTAACGCGGGCGCCAAAAATGTCGTTACCGGGGATTTTGGCGCGGAAATGCTGGTGGACATACAAAACGACGGGCCAGTGACGATAATACTTGACAGCGCGGAGTTAATGCCGCATGGATGATAACGGTTTCTTAATACTTTATTATTAAAACACCCGCCGGTTGCGACCGGCACCCTCTTTACTTAAGAGGGTAAGAGTTAGAAAGCCGGGAACACTTTACCCTCTTTGTTAAAGGGGGTGGCCCCGCAGGGCCGGGTGTTTTGTTTGATGATGATGACGTCTATTTTTATTCAGGAGGACTTTTAATGAAACTGTTTACCGTCCCGGTGGGACTGCTCTCCACCAACTGCTACATACTTGCATCGGACGCGGGAAGCTGCGCCGTAATAGACCCGGGCGCGAAGCCTGAGAAAATACTCGCGCGTATTTCCGGGGAAAACCTGACAGTGAAACATATTCTGCTGACACACGGGCATTACGACCATATCGGCGGGGTATTCAAGCTGCTCGAAGCGTTTCCGGAGGCGGAGCTGCGCATCGGCAAGGACGATCTGGAGACAGTCACGATCGGGAAAAACCCGCATAAAACCGCGAGCGACGACGCCGTTGCGAGACAGGCCAGGGCAATTGGTGAAATCGACATTATAGAAATGGACGGACTGACGATAAAGGTTTTGGAAACGCCCGGGCACTCCCGCGGAGGACTGTGCTATATCTGCGGGGATATAATGTTTTCGGGCGACACGCTGTTTTACGAGGAGATTGGCCGATGTGACCTCTACAGCGGGGACTACGGCGTCATGCTGCAAAGCCTTTGCAAGCTGACGGCGCTGGACGGAGATTACCGCGTGTATCCCGGCCACGGCGACGCCACGACGCTGAGCCATGAGCGCGCCGTAAACCGTTATATAGCTGAGGCGCTGGCACAGGCGAAAAAAGCCGCTGAGACGGAATGACCCTCGCTTTGCTCGGCCACGGCTATGCCTTTGAGATGGAGCTTGTCGTCAGGATATTTTATCCGCATGAGAAAATATACATTGTAAAGGATGATAACTTTACAATAAACAATGGCTTTACACATGACAATTTGATATTGACGTCGGTCAGGCACCGAGGATTGGAAAAGCTAAGCCTTTGCGCTGAGATTTTTCTGGACGGGGAAAGGCTTGCCGCAAGCGACGAAATACGCAAACCCGAGGACGCCGAGCGCAGGCTGGGGCTCCTGCTGTTCGGCCTGATGCGGAAAAAGACCGGCAAAGAACCTGTATGGGGTATGCTGACGGGGATCCGTCCCGTGCGCATGTGCGGCAGATGGCGGGAGAGCGGGGCCGGCGACGCGGAGATACTGCGGCGGCTGCGCGGGGATTATCTTGTTTCTGAAGAAAAGGCGGGGCTGTGTCTCGGTGTGCTTGACCGTCAGAAAGAAATATTGACCAAGAACCGCCCGGGAACCTTCAGCCTATATGTGAGCATTCCGTTTTGCCCTACGCGGTGCCGTTATTGCTCGTTCGTCTCCCATGCAATAGACCGTGCGGGAAAGCTTTTGCCGGAGTATCTTCTACGGCTTTGCGAAGAGATTCGTTTAATAGGAAGGCTTGCGCGTGAAAAGGGCCTTCGGCTTTTGACGGTTTATATTGGCGGAGGCACGCCGGCAGTTTTGAAGGCGGAGCAGCTAAAGTGTCTGTTGGGGGAAATAAACGAATGCTTTGACATATCGCAGCTTTTGGAATACACTGTAGAGGCAGGCCGCGCGGACGTGATAACGCGGGAAAAGCTCGCGGCAGTAAAGGAAGCCGGCGCAGATAGAGTTAGCATCAACCCGCAGAGCATGACGCCCCGGGTGCTTGAAGCGATTGGACGCCGCCACACGGAGGAACAGGTAATACATAGTTTTGAGCTCGCGAGAGAAATTGGCTTTAAAAGCATAAACGCGGACATTATAACCGGACTGCCGCAGGAAACGCCGGAGAGCTTCGCGGAGTCGCTTGAAAAGCTGATGAAGCTTTCGCCGGAAAACGTAACCGTGCACGCGCTGACAAACAAGCGCTCGTCTGAAATGAGAGAAGACCCCGCCGAGGAAAACCCGCACGCAGCCCAAATGCAGCGGTACGCGGCCCAAAGACTAGAGTCCGGGGGCTACGCGCCGTATTATCTCTACCGGCAGAAGCCCGCGGTGGAAAACCTTGAAAACACAGGCTACGCGAAGCCGGGGTATGAGGCCGCGTACAACGTATACAGCATGGACGACGCCCACAACATACTCGCGGCGGGGGCCGGCGCCGTAAGCAAGCTGGTATTGCGGGACGGTAATTTAAAGCGGATTTTCAACCACAAGTACCCATATGAGTACATCGGCCGTTTTGGCGAGATTTTAGACCGAAAAGGAGAAATCCCGGATCTATGGTATTAAGAGAGATTATCGAAAAAGAGTATACGCCGCTTAAGATTGAGCCAATAGTCGAGCTGGCGGAAGAGAACCCGCGCGAATTGGTGCGCGTCTCTGAGGAGTATTACAACGCGCAGGTCATGCGCGCCGCAAAGAGCATCGCGGAAGACCGTAGGTTCCGCTTTGTGCTGCTGTGCGGGCCGTCAGCCTCCGGCAAGACAACTACCGCGCACAAGCTCAAGCACAGACTTATTGAGCTTGGCGTGGGCGCGCGCGTGGTTTCTATGGACAATTTTTATCTCGGCATGGAGCATTACCCCAAGCTGCCGGACGGCACTCCGGACATGGAGTCCTTTCTGGCTATTGACCGCGAGCTTTTGAACAGCCTGTTCGAAGAATTGATGCTTCGCGGGCAGGCTATGTTCCCGCAGTTTGACTTCGCGGCGCAGAGCCGCAGGCTAGGCGCGCACGAGATAACGCTTAAAGACGGCGACGTACTTATCATGGAGGGCATTCACGCGCTCAATCCGGGGATCCTGAGTAATATTTCCCGGGAAAACGTGTTCAGGATCTACGTTAGCGTGCGCTCAAAATTCATATATGGCGAACAGAATGTATTAATCCCCAAGGATATACGCCTGATACGCAGAATTGTGCGCGACCACAATTTCAGGAACTATTCGCCGCTTGATACTCTGCGCGCGTGGGGGAACGTAGTAGCCTCCGAGCGCGTAAACATAGACCTCTATCGCGACGACGTCAACTTAAAGATAGACAACACGATCGACTACGAGGTTTGCATTTGGCGCAGCCAGCTCGCAGGGGTACTGCGTGACGCGCATCCCGGCCGGTACGACGAGTATCCCGAAATCGGGCGGTTATTCGAGGCGCTGAGCTATTTTCCCGAGATTAACTGCAGGCTTATGCCCCAAAACAGCCTACTGCGCGAATTTGTCGGTAACTAGGCCAAATATTTTTAACCTTGTTTTAATCCTTTATTTATCAAAATTTACTTGAAAGTGACGCTTAATGGGCGTATACTGAACATAAAGTAATTTACAGAAAGAAGGAGAACGCATGGGCAAGATTGAAGGTTTTATAGACGAATTCCTGTTTATGGCAAAGAGCGCGGCGGACGTCGCGAGTAAGAAAACCGGAGAAGTAGTGGAGATAGGGAAGCTTCGTTACCAGATTAAACAGGCCGAGTGGGACCTGGAAAAGGCATACGCTAAGTTGGGCGCTATCGCGTACGAGTCCCGCCGCGGCGGAGACGATCTTGATGACGCCCTGGCCCTTGCCGTGAAAGAGATAGACGAAATAAAGCAAAAATCCGCCGAGATGGAAGAGGCTCTGCGCGCCTTTAAAAAGGTGAAAAAGTGTCCCAAATGCGGACAGGAAAACGAGTCAAACGCGCTTTATTGCATCAGATGTGGGGCCCCGCTTGAAGATGAGATTCCAGTCGAGTCCGAAGAGCGTGAGCAGACCGAGGATTAGTAGCAGATAGCATTTGATACCGGAGTCTTAAAGAACTTGAATTTGTCATCCTGAGCGCAGCGAAGGATCTTGCGTAAAGATTTTTTTCTGTGTTTTGGATGATATTTTTATAGCGCAGACCGCAGTAAAAAATTACCTGTAATAATGGTATTTATCCGGACCATACTACTAGTGCAAACGCAAAAATATAATAATTTTAAGGAGTGTTCTTTAGTATGGCTAAAACTGCCAAATCCAGCGCGACGGGTACAAAAACATCAAGCGCGAAAACGACGCCGAAGTCGACTGCTAAAACCACGTCTAAATCCTCCAGTGCGAAAGACGCGCTGAACAGGTTTAAAATGGAAGCCGCCAGAGAAGTCGGCGTCAACCTCAAGCAGGGCTATAACGGCCACTTGACTTCAAAGCAGGCCGGTTCTGTGGGCGGGCAAATGGTCAAGAAGATGATAAAATCTTACGAGAATTCGATGAAATAATCTCGCGGAGATTTGATCGCGATCGAAAATAAGCAAAAGATCCTCTTAATGCAAGGGGATTTTTTGCTTTTATGCGCTTGACTGACTATACCGTGATTTTATCGGCAATAATCGGTTTGCGGGATTATTAACGGAATATCACGGACACAAAACCTCTGCCGCCGCCTCTGAAAGGCGATTATACGTGACCGGAAGGCAAAGAGCGTACTTTTTAAAGAAAAAAACAAAGGGAAAATATGCTAAATTCTACGTCAAGCTCAAAAAGAAAAGGGACATTTTTGTAAGAATCGCTGAAAATAAGCCAATATCGTGCGTTTTTGCAAAAAACTTCCTAAAATGGCTTGAAAAAGCGTGGTTTTTGCGTTAGTATGATTAAAGCCCATATCAACAGGTTTTGAGTGGCGAGTGGTGAAGTGAGCTTTATACAGAAAGAAAATTATACCGTTGCGGACCTTGTCGAAATAATGCGCATGCTGCGCGCGCCGGGCGGTTGCCCGTGGGACAGGGAGCAGGACCATCGCAGCATACGCCGTAATCTTTTAGAAGAAGCCTATGAGGCGGCCGAGGCCATAGACGTCGGCGACGCGGAGCTTCTTAAGGAGGAGCTCGGGGACGTGCTTTTGCAGGTAGTGTTCCATGCGCAGATGGAGGAAGAAGCAGGCGGCTTTAGCTTTGACGACGTGGCTGACGGCATTTGCAAGAAGCTGATAATCCGTCACCCGCATATTTTCGGAGACGTCGTAGCCGAAAGCTCCAAGGCGGTGCTTGAAAACTGGGAGGCAATTAAACGGCGGGAGAAAAACCAAAGTACCTTCGCCGAAACGCTTAACAGCGTGCCCGCAACGCTCCCCGCTCTTATGAGAAGCGAAAAAGTACAAAAGCGCGCCGGAAAGGCGGGGTACTCCTATCCGGACTGGCAGGCGGCGTTCCGTGATCTTGAAAGCGAACTCGCCGAGCTTCGCGAGGCGGCTTTGAGCGAAGACGCGGAGCACCGCAAAGAAGAGCTTGGAGATTTGCTTTTCGCGGCCGTGAATGTCGCGAGGCACTTGAAGGTAGACGCGGAAGAAGCGCTTACAAGCTCCTGCCTAAAGTTTATCAGGCGGTTTACGGCGGCGGAACAGCTGGCGGAGCAGCGCGGGATAAGCCTTAAGGACGCGGGGGCCGATACGTTAGACATCCTCTGGGGAGAGGTAAAATATAAGGAAACTAAATTTGGAGGTAATGTAAATGACAAAGGCAGAACTGATCAGCGCGGTTGCTGAGAAATCCGGTCTGACAAAGAAAGACAGCGACAAGGCGGTTTCCGCTGTTATTGATTCCGTCACCGACGCTCTGGTGCACGGAGACAAGGTCTCGCTGGTGGGCTTTGGCACGTTCGAGGTAAAGAACCGCGCCGCGAGAAAGGGTATCAACCCCAGGACAAAGGAGCCAATGCGTATAGAGGCCAGCAAGCTCCCCACCTTTAAGGCGGGCAAGGCGCTGAAAGAGTCGGTAGCGAAGAAGTAAAACTAACCGTAATAAAAGCCGCTCGTAAGGGCGGCTTGATTTTTTAGTACCGGTGTCGCTGGGCCGTTTGCAGAAGAAAATTTTTAGTTTGGATGTTAAGGTGACGAAAACGTCACCCATTTGTCACTCTACTGAAAGCTTGGCAGAGTATACTATTGCTCCGAAAGGATGTGTACACATGCCAAAAACTGCAAACATTAAACAAACCGGGTCTCACATGTGGAACTTCTGCCAAAAGAAGACGGCAATACGGCAAATTATTATCATTATTTTAATTATGATTTCATTGCATTGCAACTTGATATCTGTTTTTGCGACGTCTGCGATTGGCGGAGCTGATTTTGAAAGAGCCACAGACGCTTACATGGAAAAGATCTTATCAGAGTATCATGTGGCGGGCGCGTCTGTTGCCGCTGTAAAAGATGGGGAAATCTTATTCAGCAAGGGCTACGGTTACGCGGATATTGAGAACAATATTCCTGTAGATGGCGATACTACCGCTTTTCAGATAGCTTCTGTGACCAAGCTGTTCACGGCAACCGCCGTAATGCAAATGGTTGAGCAAGGCAAGTTGGATTTAGACTCCGATATTAATTATTACCTGCGTGCGTTTCAAATAGATAACAGCTTTCAAACACCGGTGACACTGCGTCATTTGCTGACGCATACCTCTGGGCTGGACGACCGGACGCCGCTTTACGTTCAAAGCGAAGGAGACATCTTATTTGACGATATAGAGCCGCTGGAGCATACGTTGATTAAACATTTGCCGCCCGTAACACGGGAGCCGGGTTCGTACTGCCAGTACAGCGTCATGGGGATGGCTCTGGCAGGTTATCTGGTTGAAGAAGCTTCAGGCGTTCCATTTGACCAGTATGTGTCACAGAATATTTTAGAGCCGCTTGACATGGAATATTCCTCATATGGGCTTACAGAAACTATTTTGCCTTACGCAAGCATGTCTTATAAATACGCCAAGGGTGAGTTTATTCAGGGCGGCTACACGCTAAACAGCAACCATCCCAGCGGGGCGATCCTCGCCTCCGCAGGAGATATGGCAAAATTTATGCTGGCCCATTTGAACGGTAAAGGCATGATCCTGTCCCCGGCCAATCTTACGGCGATGCACGCCCACCAGTTCCCACCGGACGAAAGATTGACAGGATATAGCCTTGGATTTTATGAGACAATCCGCAACGGGCGACGCACAATTGAACATGGCGGGTATTTACCCCGCTTTTCATCCAAGCTGACGTTGCTGCCGGAACAGAATATTGGTATGTTTGTCGCGCTGAATACGGATTCTCCCGAAAGCGGCAAAGTCTGTAACGAATACGTGGATCTATTTTACGAGCATTTCATCGGCAATGTCTCCGGCAGTGAGACAGCGGCGCCCTTCGATCTGGACGCCGACGCCATAAGCGGGTTATATAATTTGGAGGGATATGGCCTTAAAGACCCCACTAAGCTTAAATCTCAATTGATTACAAGCCGTGTGGAATGTGACGACAGCGGGAATTTACGTTATTACGGTGAACTGGAACTCAATTTTCAATACATAGGCGACGGTATGTTCTACAGTATGGAAAATGGGAATTACTGTTGTTTTAGACAGCAAGGCGGAGAATGGGTCCTCAACATTTTAGGCAGTGACCGTACCAAGGTCAATACCGGCGAGCGTATCCAGTTTTTGATTTTTATGGCGTCACAGCCGATATTTTTGGGAACGCTGCTGCTTCAAATCATATTTTTGTTAAGCAAAAAGCAGACGACGGCAGGGCTTGTGGCGGCGGCTGTCAGTCTTGTGGATATTTTGTATCTTGCGGCTAACGTTTCTATGCCGATCCTTACGCTCTCAGGGAATACCGAAACGCTTCTGAAGTTTATAATACCAGCGTTGCCGCTGATAGGTTGGCTGTACATACTGGCGATTGTTGCGTTGGCAATGTTCGTTCTTCGTGCTTGGAGAAAAAGGCATCACAAAATTATAGAGCGTATAGTTTATTCGGCGTTTTGTTCGATTTCGTTTATCAATCTGCTTTTTATCGTAGCAATGAACGGGTTAGATAAAGCAATGATGTTTTAAATTACAGTTTTTTAGATTAATGGTTCTCCACACAAAAATTAAGTAAACTGCACAGATTATCTTTACTCCAAAAGCACATTTTAAATCAATTACAGGAGAAATAAAATGAGACTGGACAAATACCTAAAGGTCACGCGGCTTATCAAGCGGCGCACGGTGGCTAACGAGGCCTGCGATTTGGGCCGCGTCACGGTAAACGGCAAGGTGGCGCGGGCGTCGCTGGAGGTAAAGGAGAACGACGTCATAGAAATCAGCCTTGGGCAAAAACCGCTTAAGGTGAAGGTGCTCAAGGTTTCTGAGCACGCCACCAAGGACACGGCGGGGGAGAATTATATTATAGTTGACAGTTGACAGGGGACAGTTGACAGTTATGATGGAATGCGATGGACGCGTTAACTTTTAACTGTCAACTTTCAACTGTCAACTGGAAATGTATACTGTCTGTCCGTTAAGCATATAAATGATTTAGCACATATGCAAAACGGAGGTGGCAAAATGCCTGACGAAAAGAAGGCGAAGATACCCCATAACGTGATCATGGAGGGCAGGGGAAAGCTGACGGTAACAGGCGTGCTCGATATAGAGAGCTTTGATGAGCAGACGATTACTCTCTTTACCGAGCTGGGCGAGCTCTGCGTGAGGGGCTCCGGCCTGCATATCGACAAAATTGACATCGGTACGGGCGACCTTTTATTGGAGGGCGAGATCGAAAGCCTCGTCTATTCAGACAACCAGCCCAGCCGCGGAGGCTTGTTCTCGAGGATATTCCGGTGACGATGGGCGTATACCTGGAGGATCAGGTAGCCGTGTTTTTAGAGGCGCTTGCGGTTGGCGCGGCGCTGGGGATAATCTACGACTTATTCAGGATAAGCCGTGTGGCCTTTTACACGCACACGGCCATAGTCTTTTTACAGGACGTCGTTTTTTGCGTAATTTGCGCAGTCGTGACGTTTTTTTTCGGGTTGACGGTCATGGACGGCTCTCTGCGGCTATTTCTGGTTCTGGGTGAGCTTTGCGGGGGAATAGTGTATCACAACACCGCGGGCCGGTTCGTACTGCGCGTGGCGAGCAGGATAATTGAGGCGATACAATCGGTCCTGCGTTTTTGGGCGGAGAAGATATTGCTTCCGATTTGGCGGCTTTTGCTGTCCATTTCCGGCCGATATCTGAGATTTTGCGAAAAGTTGTATAGAAAATTTAAGAAAAATTTACAAAATGTGAAAATCCGCTTGAAAAGTTGGTGTAAGTTGTTGTATAATCACATAAAGGCCTCTTTTCGCAAGAAAAAAGATAAACGAGCGGCCGGAAACAAAAAGGTAAGCTGGCATGAAAAGTCGGGGTGTAAAAAAGCGCGCTAAACCTGCGCGCAGAAATATAATCCTGCGCTTGTGCGTCCTGGCGGTTTCCGCTACGGCGATGGTCGCTTTGCTCAACATGCAGGCCGAGATTGACAAGCGCGGCATGCAGGTCGAGGTCATGCGTCAGCGCAACGAGACGCAGCGCATGCTTAACAAGGAGCTGCGGCGGCAGATAGAAGCCGGACTCGACGACGAGACCGTGGAGCGAATCGCGCGGGAGCGTTTTGACTATGCGTACCCCGACGAGATTATTTTTATAGATATATCAGGCAGTTGACCGCGTTATTTTAAGGGAGGCTAAAGCTTTTTTATGCAGCTTGAGGTAGGTAGTATTCTTGAGGGAAAGGTAACCGGCATTACAAAGTTCGGCGCTTTTGTCGAGTTGCCCGGCGGCAAGACAGGCATGGTACATATTTCGGAGGTTTCTTCGACATATGTTAAGGAAATTTCTGACTTTTTAAAAGAAAGCCAGCTCGTCCGAGTCAAGGTGCTGGGGATCACCGACGAGGGTAAGGTGAGCCTGTCGATCAAAAAATGTCAGGAGCAACCGGACGCGGCGCCGGCTCCGCCGCCGCGCAGGCCGTATCAGCCAAGGCAGGAAAACCGCGGCTGGCAGCCGAAAAAGCAGATCCCGCAGGAGAACATGACTTTCGAGGACATGATAACTAAATTCAAGCAGACAAGCGAGGACAAAATGTCCGACCTAAAACGCGGAAACGAAGTCAGGCGTTATTCAAGGCGCGGGCAGAGATCATAACCGGCAATTAGCAAAAAATCAGGGGCGCTTTTGCGCCCTTTTTTTTGGAGCGCGCAATGTATATTATAAACGCTAATGTATTAACGATGGACGGGCCGGATATCCCGAACGGATATGTGAGGATAAGCGACGGAAAGATCGCCGCCGTGGGAAGCATGGACGAGCTCGGGGCTATTGCGGCGGCAGACGACGATCTGCTTGATCTTAAAGGCAAAACTCTCATGCCTGGGTTCATAGACGCCCACAGCCATTTGGGGCTGTTTGAGGACGGCATGGGTGCCGAGGGAGACGACATTAACGAGGACGCCGACCCTGTGACGCCGCATATCCGCGCGTTGGACGGTATCAACCCATTCGACAGAGGCTTCACCGAGGCCAGACAGGCGGGCGTTACCTGCGCGGTGATAAGCCCCGGCAGCGCGAACCCCATCTCCGGGCAAATATGCGCAGTAAAAACCTGTGGCCGCCGCGCCGACGACATGCTTGTCGCGCCGGCGCTGGGGCTAAAGTTCGCGCTGGGCGAAAACCCTAAAATGTCCTACGGCAACAAGGCGCAGAGCCCCGTTACAAGGATGGCGACCGCCGCTTTGATACGCGAGCAGCTTTTAAAGGCAAGCCGCTATATGCGCGACAAGCAGCGCGCCGCGGACGAAGACGGCGACGAGCCGGATTTTGACGTCCGCATGGAAGCGCTTTTGCCGCTGTTAAGGGGAGAGGCGCGCGCGCACTTCCACGCCCACAAGGCCTATGACATACTCACGGCCGTGCGGATAGCAAAGGAGTTTTCGCTTGACTACACGCTCATACACTGCACGGAAGGCTATTTGATCGCCGATATCCTCGCGGGTTTGGGCGCGCGAGCCGTCTGCGGACCCTTGCTGCTGACCCGCACAAAGCCCGAGCTGGTAGGAATGTCCGCGGAAAACTGCGGCGTTCTCGCATCCGCCGGGGTGTTGACGGCAATCTCCACCGACTACCCCGAGGCGCCCGCCGGTTTTTTGGCGGCGTCCGCGTCGCTGGCAGTTGCGGGCGGCATGACCAGACGTGCGGCGCTGGAGGCGATAACCATAGCCGCAGCAAGGACCGCCGGGCTGGAAGACAGGCTTGGGTCGATCACTCCCGGAAAGGATGCGGACATACTCGTCTTCGCGGAAGACCCATTTAACCTGGGCGTGAAGCCGGAGCTGGTGTTTATGGGCGGAAAGATAGTTGACAGTTATTGAAGATATAAAACTTTGTTGTTTTTGTTATTTTATAATAGAAATTCTATATAAATCTTCCGTTCTTTATGCTATAATGTATTTAATGACGATTGATAATTGTCAACTGTCAACTGTCAATTGTCAACTAGTTAAGAGGGGTGTTGACTCAATGACGACAAAAACAACCGCAAGGAACACGACTATCAGGGACAGCTTCAAGAACAGCCTAAATAAAAAGCTTTCGAAGCTGGACCGCTTTTTCGACGACAACGCCACCGCAAACGTAACTGTCACCAACGAAAACAGCCGCGAGACCGTAGAGATTACGATCAAGGCAAACGGCATGATGTTCCGCGCGGAAAAGACCACGACCGACAGGCTGGATTCGCTTGACGCGGTGGTCGACGCGCTGTTCCGGCAGATCGTAAAGAATAAATCCAAGCTGGAAAAACGCTTTAAGAAAGCCGCGTTCGAAGCCGTGCAGGAGCAGGAATACGTAGGCGCGGAGGACAGCTACAAGATCGTAAGGTCAAAGAAATTCCATGTAAAGCCCATGGATGTTGAGGAAGCCATTCTTCAGATGAATTTGATCGGACACAGCTTTTACATGTTCAAAAGCGACGACACAGGCGAAATATGCGTGGTCTACAAGCGCAAGGACGGCGACTACGGCCTGCTTGAACCCACTGACGAATAACAATTATATATGGCTATTCCGGCGGGGCCACCGCCGGAATTTATTTTTTATATGTTTATAGGTGTTAAATACAAAAACCGCTTGATACAACGGCGAAAAAAGAGTATAATTTATAGGACAGTTTTAGTTATAGTGTCAAGTGACAAAAATCCCCAAAGCGGAAACGAGGTACCACATGATTGGAGATCTGCATTGCCATACGCATTTGTCTGACGGTTCGATGAGCATAGACGATCTTATCTTCTATGCCAAACGCGCGGGGCTTGACTTTATTGCAGTGACAGACCACGACACGATGGACGGAGTGGCGAGGGCCGAGGTGCTGGGCAGAAGGTACGGCATCAGCGTGCTGCCGGCTGTGGAGCTTTCCTGCAAGGACAACGCGCGCGGGCGCAAGGTGCATATCCTGTGCTACCTGCCGGAAAAGCCCGACCGTCTTCAGGGCCTGTGCACACAGATGCTTGACAGCCGCACCAAGGCGGGCAAAAGGATCATCAGGGCGGTCATGCGGTATTATCCGGTAACAGAGGAGCATATAGCGCGTTACACGCTGGGCAGCAAATCTATATACAAGGCGCATATTATGCGCGCGTTGCTGGATCTGGGTTACGACTGCGAGAGCCACGGCAAGCTTTACAAAGAGCTTCTTAACGGAGAGACCGGCCTTTGCGCTCGCGAATGCGAGTATCCGGACGTTTTTGACGCGCTGGAGACAGTTCATTCCGCCGGAGGGCTGGCCGTGCTGGCGCATCCGAAGATATACGATTCAATGGACCTGATGCTCGAGCTGTGCGAGAAAAAGCTCCTGCACGGCATAGAAGCCTTTCATCCGCAACTCGGCGCCGCCGATGAAAAGACGATCATCGACGTGGCTGACAAATATAATCTGTTTAAAACCGGCGGCTCGGATTTCCACGGGTTCCTGTCTAGCCATCCCAACCCTTTGGCGAGCCGCATAACCACCGAGGACACGCTTAACGCCATGTACCAGATGAAGAAAGGTATCTCAAGAAAGTAGAGGTGCGCTATGAACATCAGGGAAGACGAAGATATCAAGATTGCCCCAAAAACCTTTAAACCCAACAGACCGCCGCTGGACTCAGGCGAAGAGGCCGCGCGGCAGTTTCTTGAGCAAAAAGAACTGGGGAATATTGAAAAGGCGCGTGAGCTGGGAGCTTCTTTCGCGCAGGCCGTCATTAATCTGGAGGACGGCCCTGTAGCCGAACGCGGGAAAAAACGCACACAGCGCGAGCTTCACAACCAGATAGTGCTCTACTCGTACATAGTCAACCGCGTGATTGCCGACCACAGTCCCAACTCAATAGTCGCGCAGTCTTGCCTGGGCGTGTTCTACAAAACCGTGGAGGCGGCCTCGGCCGAGCTGTTCAGCCATATAAGCGACATGGCCGCGTTTTCTCTCTATGTGCTCTGCGAGCGCAGCAAGAACCGCACGGACGATGAGATCGGGGTAATTTACGCGGAGCTGTGCGACTTTGACGGGCGCGAAGAAATCATAGCTGAGGGCAACGCCTTTTACAGGCGTATTTACGCATATTGCGCCGAAAAAATAGGCGGCGTGGAGTTTAAATAGCGATTGGATAACAGGCAAGTAGACTTTTAGGTTCTCTTCGCTTGACGAAATATAAAAACCGGGCGCGAACTTTTAGCCAGCGCCCGGTTTATTTTATACTTTGCCCTCGTGACACCCCGCCATTTTGCGGGAGTCTTTATCTGTAATAATCGCCTTACGCGCTCTTTATCTTTTCGTAAAGCTTCTCAGCCGTGTGGTTCTGATTGTCGTCCTGGATCATATCGGCGTTTTTCGTTACGTTTGCGGCGGTTTTAAGCTCCTCGTCGGGCTTGCAAAGACGACCGACTATGGCGTAGCGGTACCAGCAGGGGTTGGTGGTGGAGCCGTAGTTTGTGGGTGTACCGTCAGGCAGGTTGTACGCGCAGGTGGAAAGAGTTATAAACTTGTCGTCGTCCTTTATCTCCGCGTCGAAGTCCCAGAGGGAGCGGGGCATCATGACCTCTTTTATAAACTTGACAAATTCCGGGTGGGTGTAGTAGTCGGTGGTGTTGTAGGGCGCGGATTCCGTGGTGGTGTTCGGGAACGCCACCGAAACTATCTCAAACGCCAGAGATTCCTTTTCTGTGGAAAGGAATATGTAAGGCGTGTCCTTGGCGTGTTCTTCTTCGCGAAGGTCGTGCAGATGCCCGAAGAATATCTCGTAATTAGGCCGGTCGGGCTTGTCGGTCATGGCGTGGCCGTACAGCACGGTGTTGATGCTTAACTCCGAAGCGGCGCCCGCGCCGAAAGTGTTGCGGTAGTCGGCGTAGACAACGCCGTTAAAGCTGTTTTGCTTCGCGAAATTCCGGCGCTCGTAGTATTTGTTGGGACTCAGCAGGTTTCCGGCGCCGTCCCTCTCCTGGACCTTGCCAAGATTGCAGACTATTACTTCGTCAATCCCAAGCTCGGGGATGGTGAGCCACGCCACGGTGTCGGAATTTTCTTTTTTCTTTTCCTGCACGTCTTTTGTTTTGTCCATTTCCTTGGTGGCGTCCGCGATCGTCTTACCCTCGGGCTTGGGCAGCGGCTGCAGGGAGCTTATCGACTGGGAGGAGGAGCTTCGGGAAGACGACGACATAGACGACGAGCTCTCCGGTTCAGAAGGCTCCTCCCGGCTTTGACAGCCGGCGAACGCGGTAAATACAAGAAGCAGCGCAAGGGTCAGGGTCAGCAAACGTTTTTTCATCAGAATACTCTCCTTATGAGTAAAATATACTGTTATTTCAAAAGCGGGTTGGACTCGGAGTCGTAATCCCGCGTATTGACAGATTCGCCCTTTCGCCTGAGCAAAAACGCTGTAAAGCGCCTGACAAGCGAATATATTAACGCAAACAGCGGCACGCCGATGAACATGCCCAAAATTCCGTAAATACCGCTGAACAGCATAATAGAAAATATTACCCAAAAAGCCGAAATGCCAATAGTGTCGCCAAGAATCTTCGGGCCGAGTATATTGCCGTCAAACTGCTGCAGCAGGAACACGAAGATCAAAAACCACAGCGCCTGGCGCGGCTCGACGATGAAAAGTATCAATATGCCGGGAATCGCGCCTATAAAGGGGCCAAAGTACGGGATAACGTTGGTGACGCCGACGATAACGCTTATCAACACGGAATACTCCAGCCGCAGGATAAGCATGCCTATATAACACAGTACGCCGATGATCACCGAGTCGATGATTTTTCCCACGATAAAGCCCTGAAAGATTGTGTGCGTTTCAAGCGCTATTTCGCTCAGAACCTGATTCGCGCGGCGCGGCAGGACGGCGGTGAGAAGCTTTTTAACCTGCGCGAAGAATCGTTCGCGGTCAAACAGCAGATATATCGAGATTATAACGCCGACAACGATATTTAAAAGCACGGCTGCGAATCTTGTAGTGGCCGTGAGCACCGAGGAAAACACCTGCTCGAAGAGCGACTGGTCCATCCGCAAAAGATCGTACAAGTTTTCCAGCGCGCTCTGGGTTGCGCCCAGCACCTGGTCGATGAGGTCGTTGAAATACGAGGCGCCCTGCTCCTGGTCCAGCAGCTTCATGCCGCCAAGCCATTCCAGCAGCGACGAGTACCACGACGCCACCGTCTGGGCAAACTTAGGAACTTGGGGCAATATGCTTTCAAGGCTTTCCCTGAGCTGCGGCACAACGACCGCGCCGAAAGCGCCGACCGCGAGCGAGAACACAAGAAACGTCAGCAAGATTGCAAGGCCGCGCCGTATGCGGCGGCGCATACGCTTGCCGGTTATTTTGGGCAGGACCGTGTCGTCAAAAAAGCGAAGCATGGGGTTGAGAATATACGCCAGCACCAGGCCGATTATCACAGGCTGAAGGATCCTTGAAGCAGAGGCCAGCAGCACCGGCAGCGAGCTCGCCCGCTCAAGCAGCTCGTAGAAGATCATGGCCGCGGCTACTGCTAAAAAGGCGTACAGGGCAATATTAAAATAGGTGGTGTTTTTTTCAAACTTCATGGGGCCGCGCGCGGGTTCGCCGGCGGGCATGCTGACGCCGGCCGCTTCGGGCGGAGCGCTTTTTATGTTGTTGTCTTCGTTATTCATTAAAAAGCCCCTATTAGTCATTGATCCGTTAGCGCCGCCCATTCTGAGAGGCGGGCCTCGAGCTCGCTTTGCTTTAGCTCCAGTTGGCCGCAGGTCTCGTGCAGTTTTGCGTAGTCGGAGGCGATCTCATCTGACGCCATGTCGTTTTCCAGTCGGAAAATTTCTTTTTCCAGCGCGGCAATCGCGTTTTCCAGCTCGTCTATCCGCCGTTTTTGCGCGAGCTGTTCGCTGCGCTGCTTTTTACTGCGATAGTAATCGTTTGTTTTTTCCTCGCGAACCTCCGGTACGGATTTTTCTGCAGAGCCGTCGCGCGTTTTTTGTGCCCGTTGTCTCAGATATGCGTCGTAGTTGCCGCTGTATAAGGTTAATCCGTCCTCGTGCAGCTCGGCAATTTTGTCGGGGAACTGGTTTAAAAGATATCTGTCGTGCGAAACCACCAGCAAAGAACCCTTGTATTCCCGCAGGGCAGCGTCCAGAGCGTCCTTTGTCGCAAGGTCCAGGTGGTTTGTGGGCTCATCCATGAACAGCACGTTGCCGCAATGCAGAGTAAGTATCGCGAATTTGAGCCTTGCCCGCTCCCCTCCCGAAAGCTCGGAGCAGCGCTTAAGCACGTTTTCGCCTGTAAGGCCCACATTACCCAGCACAGTCCTGATACGGTGCTCGTATTCGCGGGGGAACCTGTTCCAAACTGCGTTCAGGGCGGTTTCGTCCGAGCCGAGCGCGAAGTCGTCCTGCTCAAAGTAAGAGACCTCGGTATTCTTCCCCCATTCAATATGGCCTGAACTGCTTGGAATTAATCCGAGAACGGCCTTTAAAAAAGAAGATTTTCCAACTCCGTTTGCGCCGATCATGGCTATTTTTTCCCCACGCGAAAGCTCCAGATTCAGTCCGTTGAAGAGAGTCTTTTGCGAGCTGCCGTCGCCGACCGCCAACGAAAGATTTTGTACGCTAAGCACGTCCTTGACAGGTTCTGCCTTGTACTCAAAGCGGAGCTTTGGTTTGCGCCGGGCGGTTTTTGGCTTTTCGACCAACGTCATCTTTTCAAGGGTCCTGCGTCTTGACTGCGCGCGCGCCGTGGTGGACGCGCGGGTGAGATTTCTCGCGACAAAGTCTTTTAGCTTCGCGATCTCCTCCTGCTGGGCCTCGTATTCCTTTTGCAGGCGGGTGATTCGCTCTTCCTTTAAAATTACATAACGGCTGTAATTGCCGTTGTAAACGGTCAGGCGGCGGTGTTCAAGCTCCCAGATAGAAGTACATAGCCTGTCGAGGAAGTATCTGTCGTGCGAGACCGCCAATATCGCCGATTTTGTGCCTGCAAGATGCTCCTCAAGCCATGTGAGGGTCTTGAAGTCCAGATGGTTTGTGGGTTCGTCCAGTATCAGCAGGCCGGGCGCTTCCAACAGCAGCTTGCATATGGCAAGTCTGGTTCTTTCTCCGCCCGAAAGTGTGTCAACAGGGGTTTCCTTAGGTATATTCAAAAAACCCATACCGTTTAGCACGGTGTTAATCTTAACCCCTATATTGTAGCCTTCCTGCTGCTCAAAGTGAGCCTGCAGGCCGCCATATCGCGCCGAAAGCTCCGAGCGGCGGCTTTTATCCTCCGGGGCCGTTTGGGCGATTTCGTCTTCCAAAACGCGCATTTCGGCTTCTACGCCAAGCAGCTCTTCAAAAACTGCGAGCATTTCCTCGCCGACAGTCCTGCCTGCGCCGAGCCCGCTGTTCTGCCTCAGGTATCCGATGCGCGTGTCGGAATATGCAAGATCGCCCGCGTCGTGAGAAAGATTTTTCGCGATAATCTCAAGCAACGTAGATTTTCCGGCGCCGTTTATTCCCACAAGGCCTATGCGCGCGCCGTCTTCAATTTTGGCGGTCACGTTTTCAAGCACGGGAGACGCCCCGTAGCTCTTGCCGACCCTTTCAAGGCTCAACAGCATTTCTTGTCATGCTCCCACGTAAAGTACCGCCGGCCACGCACAAATAATAAGTGGATTATTGCGCGGCTTTTATTGCAACGGTCTCTTAAAAATGCTCCGGTAAAATCATGCAGAATTATGATTCGGATTTCTCGTCAATAACTGCGATATGCTTCATGATAAGGTCGTGCGCGGCGCTCTTGGGGTGTACGCCCACGAGGCGGTCAAGCGGCTCGCCGTCCTTGAAGACAATCAGCGTGGGGATCATGGCTACTTCGTATTTTTCCGCCAGCTCCGCATGATCGTCGATATTCAGCTTGCAAAAAACAGCCTTGCCGTCAAGCTCGTCGGAAAGCTCTTCGAGCACGGGCGTGAATATCCTGCACGGCATGCACCAGTCCGCCCAAAAATCCACCGCTACCGGCTGGGGACTTTTTATTGTCTTATCAAACGTTTTTGCATCCAGTTCCAGCATTTTAATTTTCCTTTCGCATGGTTTGTTCAATATATTCCGCGGCCGCAAGCGCCGCTACCTGGCCCTGTCCTGCGGCCCGCATGTATTGATGCGGCTTGCCTGTACAGTCTCCTGCGGCGAACAGCCCCGTTATGTTTGTGCGCATCATCGCGTCGACCTTAATAAATCCGTCCGCAAGCTCCAGCCCCGGCGTCAGCGAGGAGGGAGCCACGGTATCGCGCAGGACGAACACGCCGTCTACCGCTAAAGCATTTTCTTCAAGTTTAAGTCCTGTCACTCTGCCCGCGCCGGTGATCTCAAGCGCCTTGTCCCCAAGGATCTCAACCGCCGGATGAGTGGGCTTGGCGGTATTTTTTCCGCCTGGAATATAATAGACCTTTCCGGCGACTCCTGCGAGAAAATCGGCCTCAAGCGCGGCGTCCGAGGAATAGGCAAGAACCGCGACAGTTTTTCCCCGGTAGAGCGGGGCGTCGCAGGTGGCGCAATAGCTGACGCCGCGGCCGAGAAATTCCGGCTCGCCTTTAATATGCGAGGAGGAAAACGCGCCTGTCGCAAGTATTACCGTTTTGGCCTCGAAAGTCTCGTCGGAGCTCGCGAGCGAAAAATACCCGCCCATACCATAGACCATTGAGATGTGCTTTTCGGTGATCTCTATGCCCATTCCGTCTATATGCCGGGCAATAAAGGACGCGAGTTCACGGCCGGTGACGCCCGGCAGGCCAAGATAATTTTCCACCACAGGCGCAAGCGATATCTTGTCGCTGAGCGACCGCCGGCCAAACAGCATAAAGTCTTTTTTGCGAATCTTAAGGTTCACCGCGGCTTCGAGTCCGGCAGGACCGGCTCCGATGACGGCGCAATCAAGCCTTTGCATGATAAGCCCCCCCACATTGGGTCTTTGTCTTTACATCTGTTACATAGTATACCACATATCGCGGCCCACAGCAATTTTATTCAAAAAATATGTCGCAGAATTGAATGAATTATTAATTCTACTTTTTTAGACTATATCGCTTTGAATTTGCGGCAGAATTTGCTATACTGTCTAAAAAGGACTTAACGGAGGATATTTAACATGAGGCTCGGAATCTGCAAAAGAGTTGTGGCGCCGGTCTTGCTGGCGCTGGTCCTGATTTTTTCGTCAGTCATGCCCGGCTTTGCCGCCAGCGCCACGATCAAGACGCAAAAAGCCGCCGACGCTATTGAGGGAGGGCTGCGGGGAATAGACGTATCTAAATACCAGGGGACTATCAACTGGCAAAGGGTCGCCGCAGACGACGTTGAGTTCGCGTTTATAAGGGCCTCTATCGGCAATGTGCTCAGAAGCGGATATGTGCTCAACCCCGACGATTACTTTGAGTACAACGCCGCGCAGGCCAGCCGTTACGGAATAAGGGTAGGCGCGTATCATCACGCCTGTCTTGGGGATGAAAAGATATCGACTTCCCCGTGGTCATCGACATAGAAATCAACCCCGCCAAGCTAAGCCGCTCAGAGCTTACAAGGCTGACTAAATATTTTGCCGACATAGTCAGCGACGAGGGATATCAGGTAATGATATACAGTTATCAGAATTTTGTAAGGGACAACCTGGACGTCAGCAAGCTGGGCAACTACAAGCTGTGGCTGGCAAACTACCTTGAGCCGCCCAAGTACATCAGCCATTCCATATGGCAGCACACGAACCAGGGCAGGGTAGACGGCATTGCCGGCCCGGTGGATATAAACATAGCGTACCCCGACCTTGAGGCCAAAAAATTTCAGAACACCTCTGTTAATAAAAGATACTCCGATTATATAAAGGATATTTTAAACGAATACTACAACGCGGGGCTGCCGTCCTCCGGCACGAAGGGCGTGCATGAGGCTATAAACTCCGCGCTGCAGACAGAGCTGAACAAGCAGCTTGACGCGGACGTAGACGTAAACGGTCGCTTTAATTCCGAATGCCAGAGGCTTTTGAACTCGATCCCGTTTGGCGGCACAACGCAGGGGAGAATTACGTTTATGATACAGTCAAAGCTGTTCTATCTCGGCTTTTACAAGGCGGCGCCCAGCTCCAAGTTTGACGGCCGCACCACCGAGGCCCTGCGGGACCTGCAATACTCCCGCGGGCTTGAGGTCACGGGGGCCATGAACAGCGAGACTATCGCCGAGCTTTTTAGGTAGGCAGCCGGCCAAGAGCGGCCGTCCTTACATCTATAAAAAACACCCGCAAAATATCCGGCCAGAATCGGATTTTGCGGGTGCTTTTTTGTGAATGCCCACGAAAAGGCTTTAATGCGGCCTTCCGTTATGTTATTTCAGAGCTTCGCTGAAAGAGATGAATAGCGCATTGTTTTCGGCAATAATCGCACCCTTACGAGCGGATAGCGTCAAGTTTCCATCCGTATCCGCATTGAAGTGAATCATGTAGGTTTCACCGACAGCGACGTCACCTTTTAGTCTTACATATTCATCAAGAACACCTTTTTTAAGTTCACCCTTAAGAATTTCCTTTAGTTCTAATTTTGCGTTTAGATTATCATTGTCAAGTTCTTCCTGCACTGTACCGGTCACGGTAGCAATAATTACCACATCAACACTATCGATGTATTCTTTTGTTGGAGTTGCTTCCAATATAACAGTTGGCTCAGCGCGTTTTGGTGCAGGCAGCGCGCGGATTGCGCTATGAAAGGACTCAAGCTCGGAGCCGGAAGCCTCTTCGTTATTTAAAATCCAACTATGACTGTTAACATTGTATTGATCATAATACACACTGTTTAAATGACGTGCGGCAAACGTATATTCTTTTCCGATTTCGAACACATCACCAACTTGAGATCTAACTGTGATGCGTTCTTTGCCCGCCGCACCATAGGCATAATCCTTCACCTCAAAAACATAATCAGTTAAATATACTATACTCTCTTCCGCTACTACGGGAACGACTTCAGAGGAGCCTTGAATTTTCTCAACAGGAGTACCGATGATTACATTGTGAACAAAACCAGTTGCATTTTTAATTGCATTAATCCGCTCCGCCGTAGTTATTACATCTTCCGCACGGTCTGTTACATTTGCTTCCAATGAAGCATTATGCGCTGCGGGTGTTGAATCATTATATACGTCCATAAATTGAGTGATTTGATTATAATCTCTTGACGTACAACTCATAAGTGCTGTATCAATGGTCGATGGAGCCATGAGATCATCCTCATCAGTTGAGTGTCCACTCCAGCCGAGACCATGACCAATCTCATGTTTAGTTGTATTTTTATGCCCTTCAATGCTTCGTTTATTAAAGCTGATATCTCCATTACCACCTTCATAAACTCCGTTAGTAAGCTTATTGGCAACATAAAGCTCTGCCCTAGACGTATGTTTTATGGTGCGTTCGATGTCATCAATTTCAATGATATCTACCACAGTGTTATATCTCCAAGTACGTGCTTTGCCATTGGCTACTAACCCGTTACTACCCACCATATCCATGGCAAAATTGTCATAAATGGTACTTGGCCTTGCTGCTCTCACATTAATTTTGGTACTAGCTGAACTACCAGAAATAAATGAAATGGGAATTTCCTCGTTCCACTCGTTTGATGCTGTATTTATCCAATCCTCGACGATATTTCGAGTAAATCCATCCGCAGTATAGATAGTCTCCAATTTTATAGATGGTGTATCTTCATAAAACGATACAGTATTAGAATCTGAGTACCAGTTAAACCCTGAATCTATGCTTTCGCCACCAACTATTTCGGCTAATTGCGATGAAGAATACGCTGACATAAAAATGTTGTTAATTAGTAATGCCAGGGAAATTGTCAAGGTGGCCAAAAATTTCAAGTTACGTCTCATACTTCAACTGTCCTTTCTCTGATGTCAAGCTTGTTTACTACAGGCCAACGGGAGCCGCCGCAAAACTAAACTGAATACCACCTCCTGTACCCTTTATTATATCCATAATATAACAAAAACCATAAAAAGTAAATAATATCCATATAATTCATATAAATTTTACAAATTACGACATCCCATAAACATATGTTTGCAGCCTTTAACCCGAAACTGCAAAGGCACCCAATACCTCCCCCCCGCATATACTGAACGGGAACGGAGGAGAAAATATGAAGAGAAAAGCGCTGAAAAAATACCTGTTGCTTGTTCCGGTCATATTGCTGCTGGCAATACTGCTTTTTCTTTACTACACCGTAAACCTTTTCAGGGACACCGCTTACACCTTTCTCTACAATACCAACGTGCAGTCGGTCCTGGCGTTTGGCGGGGAGCTCAGGGAGCTGGCGGCGCAGGGCTTCACCAGCGACGAATACGGGAATCTTTACACCAACATGATTCTCAATTTCAACAGCCAGCTGGGCCAAAAGGACGCGATTGTAACCTTCCTCATGGATGAAGAGGGGCGGATACATCACAGCACGGAAAACAACCAAAGCTTTCTTGAGGGGTATCTTGAGGACGAAACAAACAGGTCCCGCGTTGACGCCGCATTCAAGACCCGGGACGCGGGAGACATTACGATTGAGCGGGACGGTGAAGAGCAAAAGGTCTATTTTCAGCATTTTTACAGCGGGTCGGAAGACTACACCATGTTTATGCTGGTAGAGATGCGCGCCGTAGAATCGCAGCTTGACGTTAGAGGCGTGGTCATCCCAATCTGCGCCATCGGGCTGCTGCTGCTGTTTATGACGCAGCACCATTTGGCCGAGCATATGCCGCACGCCAACCATAACGACGCGGGCAAGGTGAAGGACAATGGGGATTAATTATATTGAGGTGCTCATAAACGTCATCCTCGCCTCGTTTGGAGGCATAGTAAAGCGGGTTTCAGAGGTTGAAAAGCACCCCGACAAAAAGCCCTCTATTTCATATTACATGGCGGGCTCGATCGTTTCGACATTTGTGGGCATTGTGGTTTATCTTCTGTGCAAAAACTTCGGCGTCTCGCAATTTTTAACGGCCGGTTTAACGGCCCTTGCGGGCTATATGGGCACTCCCGTGCTGGATTTGCTGTCAGAGACCGCTAAAAAGCGGCTGACTAAGGAATAAGACTGTTTATTCGCCGATTATTTTAACGAGCACGCGCTTGTCGCGCATGCCGTCGAACTCGCCGTAGAAGATCTGCTCCCACGTGCCGAAATCAAGCTTGCCGTCGGTGACGGCCACAACGACCTCGCGGCCCATGACGCTGCGCTTCAGGTGAGCGTCGGCGTTATCCTCGTAGCCGTTGTGGTCGTATTGGCTGTGGGGTTTTTCGGGCGCGAGCTTTTCAAGCCAGCGTTCAAAGTCGCGGTGCAGGCCGCTTTCGTTGTCGTTTATAAACACGCTGGCGGTTATGTTCATGGCGTTCACGAGGCACAGCCCCTCGCGGACGCCGCTTTCTTTGAGCGCGGCCTCCACCTGGGGGGTGATGTTCAGGTACGCGCGGCGGGTCTTGGTGTTTATATGCAGCTCTTTACGGTGAGTCTTCATTAGCGGCTTCTCCTTTATTTTTATTTGTGATATAATTTGATCAGTGAGAGGCTGTTGAAATTATACTGTGTTTCAGCGGTGAATACAAGTGAAATATTAACTGGAGCGTGGATGAAATGGATGAACTTACGCGGCAAATCGAATCCGGGCTGTTGGAGCTCGGCGCGGACATAGTGGGCTTTGGGGATCTTTGTGAACTGCCGGAGGATATCCGCGAAGGCTTGCCTGTGGGCGTCAGCGTCGCGGTGCTGTACCCAAAGGAGGTGATCCGCGGCATCTCGGAGCTGCCCACGCAAGAATACCGCGAGTGGTACGACAGGCTTAACGTCCGGCTGGACGGGATCGTCACTCGGGGCGCGGAGCTCCTCCGCGAAAAGGGCTACAGGGCGGTGGAACAGACCCGCGGCCGTGTGGGCAGGGGGGAGGACTCTAACAACACCGTGCTGCCGCATAAAACCGTGGCTACCCGTTCGGGAATTGGCTGGATAGGCAAGTGCGCGCTTCTGGTCACACCAAAATACGGTTCGGCGCTGAGATTTTCGTCTATACTCACAGACGCGCCGCTCACGACCGCAAAGCCGATAAATGAATCCCGCTGCGGAACGTGTAAGGCCTGCACCGAGGCCTGCCCCGCGGGCGCCGTGTCCGGCAGGCTGTGGGAGCCCGGACTTTACCGTGATGAGTTCTTCGACCCGGTAAAATGCCGCCAAACGGCGCGGGAACGCGCTAAACGCGGATTTGGCGGGGATATGACCATCTGCGGCAAGTGTATAGAGGTGTGCCCGTATAGTAGACGATATACAGAGAATAGAGAATAGAAAATAGTAGAGACGTAAGGCGGCGGGTTTTCTCGTCGAACAACGTCTCTACTATTCTATATTGACTATTCTCTATTTTCTCTTGCGCAGCACCATGTAAATCACGACTATCGCCATTATGGCCGAGACGTTCATTATAAGCATCAGCGTGACGTCCAGGAGTCCTGAGACTCCTGAGATACCTGAAACAGGGGAGACGCCGGACGGACCGACTATAGCGAACGGCCTGCCTTCGGCAAAGGTTCCGTATACCGCTGCGGCGGCTTCCTGCGGTTCTGTTCCGGCGGGTTCCGCCGTAAGACCGGAGGTATTTTGAATCGCGGGCGCGACGGGCACATCTCCGGTGGCCTCCACCGGCATGGGAGGCAGCCCCTCACCTCCGGTCACGGGATTTTGAAAGCCGTCCTGCGGGACCGGGTCTGCGTATTTGAGGTCGCCGGCAGAGATGATTACATCCCCGGCCAATGAAGTCCTGAAGTAAATGTAACCCTTGCCGTCAAATTTGTAAGGAGACTCAAAGCGCTTCCAGGAATTTGAAGCGCGGTCGTAGCTGTAGAAGTGAAGATCATCAAGGTTCATTGCCGCGAAGTCTATCTTAGCGGCTATCCAAACCTCTGTGCCGAAATCTCCCTGCTGGGCCAGGCTGACAACGCGGACGTCTTTACCGTACCAGCTCTCGAACAGGCCTTGCGTGCTTTTTACGCGCTCGCCGCTCGTGCGCCCGGTAACAAGTATATCCTTGGTCGCGGTTTCGGGGTGTTCGATATATAGCCGCACCTCAAGCTCGCTTACGACGACGGTGTCGTGCTGGTAGATTAATCCCTCAAGTTCGTGCAGAGCATCCTTGCGAATGCCTATCAGCCCCTGGCCGCGTGAACGCATGTACGAAAGCCCCTGCTCGCGCGCGTTACTATAGCCTTGTCTGGCGTGCGTACGCTCTATCCACACAACACCTCCGCCGCCGCTGACCGGACCTACCACCACGCCGCCTTCGTCCCGGCCGCCTTCGTCACTGTCGTCGTTGCCGCCGTCAGCGTCGTCGGGGTCGGGTTCTGATGAGGAGCTTTGCGGCGTGAAAGTAATTGCGTAAATAGAAAATTTACCGGCGTAAAAGGTTATAGTTTGTGTGGTTTCGTTGTAGACGACGTCTTCAAGGACCGTTCCTTCCCCGTTGTGAACGCATATCACGCCGTAGGGTCCCATGTTTTGTATGTCCTCGGGAATGTCGAGCGTGATTTTTATGGGAGCATCAGGCTCGGAGACCGGCTCCCGCTGCTCCGAAGCATCGCTGAAAGTACGGGTTTTTAAAAGCGTCATGTCAAGATATCCCCAAAGCCCCATATCCTCCAGCTTCTGTTCCACTTGCTCCTTGTCGGTTTGCGGAACCACAGTTTCTTCGACCTTGTTTACGGTCAGCGAAACAGTGACAAGCACGGCTTCGCTCGCAAAGTCCTCCTCCTCGATAATTTCCTCGAGATTAGAGGCCGCGACAGGCGGAGCGCCTTCGCCTTCGACATTGACATTGACTTCCGTGTTCTTGTGCTGATTGTTAATGCGGTCATCGGGCAGCGGGAAATCCTTATAATTTTCAGGAGAGATTATCTCCACGGAATAGGTGATCACCCTGCCGCTGCCGGGTCTTATCTCAACGCTGTAAACTCCGTAGGGTACGCCCGTGAAGTAGTAATATCCGTCAGCCGCGCTCAGCGTTGAAAAAACTATCTGCTCCGCTTTTTTAAGGATTACGGTCGCGTTTTGAATAGGCGAGTTGTAAAGAGGACCGCCGTCGGGCGATGCGTAGACGACATGCCCCCAAAGGTCGCCCCTTCTGACAATATAGGGAAGAACCTTCAACTCGATAGTAACGGTCCTGGTTTCATTCGTGCCGGGGCGCGTCAGCGTGGCCGTCAGCGTAACTTCGGCGGCCGGACGGCCCTCTGCGGGCCTGGTGACAGTGCCGTCGGCCGCTATCACCGACATATTGCTGGAAGTCCAGGTTATATCGGATTCGTATACACGTCCCTTTAGTATTAAATCAAGCTCGGAGCGTATCTCCTGCTCGCCTGTGTTTCTAAGACGTATAGTCTCAAAAGTCAGCGCGTCAAGCTCCTTGAAGTCCTCCTCCAGCATATCGTCATCGGTTATCGTCCGCCAATTGAAGGTTATGGGTACCCTGTAAAATTCATAGTCCGTGTTGGAGTTTAAGTTTGCAAAAATGAATAAGTCGGCTTGCTGCCCCACAGCCCAGGGAATTGAGCTGTAGCTAAGGATGCCGTCAGTTATGCTGTAGCTTAAATAGTCGTTTAGCTCCGTAGCCGCAACATTGTCATAGGTCAGCCCGCCCGGCAGTACTGGCAGAGAGTACGCGCCGGTAAAGGAAATATGGCTGGGGACTTCTATGGAAACGGCGGGGCGCACGTATTCCAATTTTGAAACAACCTGTAAAAGCGGCTGAGAAAGCGAGGCTTCTCTATCTTCTCCAGCGGTCCAGATGATATTTAGCTTTCCCGTGTAGGTCCCGGCGCCAAGTCCGAGCTTGCTTTTTACCTTGACCTCAAGGGTCGCGCCAGGTTCAAGCCTTGTGTCTGAAAGCCCTGTTATCTCGAACGTATCGCCGCCTGGAGCGATCTGAGCCGTTATGCCGTCAACCGGCTGATTGCCGGTGTTTTTTATGGTGAAAGTCAATTCCCCGGACGACTGATACCCATAGGCCAGCTCGCCGAATGTTCCGTCAAGAGTGCCTGCAGTCGCAAGTTTATAGGTCGGGTAGACGATATTATATTCCGCGCTTGCGCCGACAGACATTGTGGGCAAGGGCGTAGACAAACCGCTGACAGCTGCCGCGGGAATCATTACGGTTATGCCGCCGGCCGCGGTTTCTTCAGGAACGCCGGTGACGGTTATCAAAGCCGTTGTATCCGATTGCTTTTCTACTTTCTGGGTCAAACCGTCCGGCAGGTTTGTAATCCATATCTCGCTTGCGCCGGTCCCGGTGAATTCTTCAAAATCCAAAAACGCCCCGATAGAAAGCTCGACCACAATCTCATTTTCGACAGGTCCCAGCCCCACATAGCCGCTGACATCGCCGGAGAGCGTCGCCGAGGCGCTTACTGCAGTAACCTTTATGATAAGATCATAATCCTCGTAATTTACGCCGCCGGTCACCTTAACAGTAATCTCGCCAGTGTCTCCGGGAGCCCCGGCTGCGACCGTGATCTCAAGCTCGTTACCAGCGAGCAGACGCGCGCCCGATACAAGCGCCGGCTGGGTAATCTCGGGGGTCGTATCAAGGCTTGCGCCATCCGTCAAAGTAATGTAGCCTGAAAGATTTACATTCACCGTGGCAATTCGGCCCTGCGCCACGCTGATTTCAATGCCATCTGGGGTAAACGTTTGCTTTTTTATTGTAAAGGGGCGTTCAACACTCCCTGTAAAGTTGCCAATGCCGCTCACCGTCACCGTGGCGGTTCCGGCGTCTGTGTTATTGACGTATTCAAGGTTGTAGTCCGAATCCTCATTCAGCTCATAGTCAGGGTTTGGAACAGTGAATATCAATTCAATTCCGGGGGTCAGCGGTTCGCCGCCGTCGTACACGATTTCACTTTCTGTAAAAGCGAAGGTAAAGTCTCCGGAGAAATCAATGCCGTCCGCAATGCTTTTTTGTTTAATGACGCCGCGCTCAAAGACCGGGGGCGTTTGCGAAGTCAGGTTGTATTTCCAGGCGTCCTGTCCCGAGAGACTCCAGTCTCCGGGCTCTCCGGTTAATATTCCGCGCGTTCCCACGTCTGCGGAGTCAAATTTTGGCGAGCCGTCGGCGAACACCTCATCGCCGGAGATTATGTCACCGTCGTTAAACGGCTGGGTCTCTATCTCGGCCGCTGTGGTGGCGTCGTAATCTTTTGTTATTACCATACCGGTCCCCCACGAGGCGAGCTCTTTTGGCCGTATGGTAAAGTCCGCAGTACCCCTGCCGATATAACCTTCGCTAGAAAGATTTGCGGTTATGGTATAATTTCCCGGGTCTATAGGCGGGTTGGCGCTGCTGTACGGGGTGTTGTTTCCGTCGCTGAGAGCGCCGCTAAAAGATACAGTTTGCGCTGTAGGATCGTCCGGGGCCTCCCAGGTTATGTCATAACTCCACGGGCTGCCGTTATAATCGTCAACGTCCACAACGACGGTCACGTCTACGGGCTCTCTGTCAGTCGCCTCAAATGTCAGTATGAGATTGATATATTTATAATTTTTGGTCTCAAGCTTAACTGTCAGGACGTCTTTGCCGGAGGCGTTGTTGTTACCGTAATAATGCAGTTTGTCGCCTATAAGCTCAAAGGCGTCTTCATTCGCCGTCCGCAGCGCGCCGCCGTCTACAACCGTTCTGGAAATATCGTCCGAGGCGTTAAATAATTCGTCTGCGTCGATATGCAATTCAAACAGATCAAACAGGCTTTCACGTATTGAGGGCATTGCGTCCTCGCCCCAAAGATCCAAATATCCCGTGGTGGCAAAGTTTTGGGTCAAATATATGATCTCCGGCACGGGGACTTCAACATTTGCTTTATGTATAACGCCGTCGTTGCCGTCAACCGCATTGGAGACGAGAGCGAAATTTTTGGCGTCCGTAGTCGTACCCAGCGTCACGGTGTAGCTGTAGGGCTTGCTTCCGCCTGCGGAGTAGTCGTCTCCGGTGAACACGACCGAAACAGTATAGTCGTTTTCTTCCGGGGTTAAACCACCGGTCAGGCCGGAGGAAGAAAAGGAGACAGCCCCTGAAGTAGCAACGGCGGCGGGGCCGTTGTCGAAGATTTTTTCTGCGGGTTTTTCAATGACGATTTGAATAGGAAGCCGGGTGATGTCGGCCGTTAGCGTGCCAATTGGGTTTGCCTTATAGTTCCCCGCGTCGTCTCCCTCTAAAGGCGAGTCGGACAGCGTTACGGACACAGTCTTGCCATTGCCGGCGTTGCCGTCTGAAAATTCGGCGGTGTGGCTTGCGGCGCTCAAGGTCACGGCGTCGCCGGTAAAAATTGCGCCGGCGGGAATCGACAGTTCAACGTCGGCGGATCTGCCGCCGTCATAAACTTTGCCGCCGTATTCCGCCACGGCCAGTGTTATCGGCAGAGGCTCTATTGTCGCTTCTACTTTATGATTTGCAGGATTACCGAGCGTATAATTGCCGCTTTCGCTTCCGCCCAGCTTAAGCTCCGGAAGCGCGACTTCTTTTTCAGCGGGAGTGGTCCCGTCCGCTTTGTAGGCAACATCCTTACCGGAGGTGAATGTTGCGTATTCGCCGCTGTTCGCGTAAACGACGCTAACGTCGTCTTCGACACCTGCAACGACGCCATTAAGCTCGAACTCGAGACTGTTAAATGGTAATTCGTCGGTGCCGTCGTAGATTTTGCCGTATCTGCCGGATTCAAGCTCCGAGGTCACCGTTACGGACCCGAGACTTATATTTTTTTGGGAAATATCCGCGGCGCCGATTCTGGTAAAGGCGCTAAACCAGTCGGTATCGTAGTTGGCATGCGCGTTTGCGCCGTCTCCGGCCAGCCTTAGACCGGTAACGGTCACGGCCTTGCCGGTTCCGGCGTCTTTATTCCCAAAGGCCGCTGCGACTGCTTCGATAGAGACGCCGTCGCCCTCTACCAAATCGCTCAAAGCTACCGTGACGTTGGCGTCAAGCTCACCGTCGTAGGTTTTGCCGATAAACGATATTTCAACGTTTGCGGGGTTGAGCGTTTTTGGATTGATTCTGGCGGTTTTATCAAATGGCTCGTTGTCAAAATAGTAGTTATGCGCGCGTGGGGTGGCACCGTTAACGTCCACTAGTCCCCAGCCGCTCCACTCCGGCTCGGCGTCGGCTGCATTTTTGGTCGAAAAGGCGACGCTGCCTGCGCTAATTTTCACAAACCCTTCGTCCCGGTCTGCAATACCGATAATTCCGGGAGTGCTGAAACCGGCGGCGACAGTGCCGTCGTATTCCTTGTCGTTTATGTGGCCCTGATTCCACTGTATCGGCTTTGCCGTAATGGTAAAGGTCAGCTTTTTAGACGTACCGTTGTATGCACCGCGCCCGTCCAGATAAAATTCGTACGTGCCAATATCAATAGCTACCGGAAGCGGCTGCCGCAATACATAGTCTTCACTTTCGCCCTCTTGCAGTTCGCCGTTTATTTCGTCTGAGACGCTGAAGAAATCAAGATTCCACGGTTCTTTGGCGGTTCCGTCGTAGACGAAGGAATTGTCGCCGGGATACGTGACGTTTGCGTCGCCTATATTGTAGCCGACCTTCGGGAATGTGTGCACGAACTCAAACGCGAACCCGTCGCTATTGTTTACGGTGATATCATCGTAGGTATGTTCGCCGCCGCTGTCTATAAGGGTGACTTCTACCGTTTTACCCGCGATGAACGCATACCTGACGTCATTTGCGGGCGGCAGCTCCTTGATCTTGACAATCGCTTTGTAAATTTGTTCGGAATTAAAGGGCGGAGCCGAATCGCCCGACCCTGAATGCTCCCAGCCGGTGATGGTCCCGGTCCCGGCGACTTCTTCACCGTTAACGGTATTGTCGACGGTAAACGTAAAACTCGGGTTTGGGACAGTGTTGCCGACAGAAGGCTCATCTATACCGGTAATTGTTACAGCGGTGATAGGTGCGCGCGTGATGTCGGCGGCGGCGAATGTCGGCTGAACGTTAACTACATAATTGGCGCTGTCCCCACCCGTGATTCCCCATCCGGAGCCGGTGACGGGTTTATTTTCGCCGACTTCGGCGTTATTAAATACCGCCAAGCCTTCCACAAGCGTATACCCGTCGTCGGATACAATATTGTCTACAGACGGTTTTGTCGACACCGTGGTCGAGGTATTGCCGTCATAGGGCTTGTCGTTTACCGTACCGGTCGTCCAGACGACAGGCAGCGGGTCGACGGTAAATGAAAAAGGTATTGACACCCCGGTCGTGTTTCCGGTGCAAGTGATTTTCAAGGTGTCTGTATGGGTGCCGGCGCCCAGTCCTGCTTTGGGCCTAAAGGACACAGGCGCACTGCTGCCACCTGTTATCGTAATTGGGCCGGTACTCGTAGCTTCGAACGGTGAGTCAGCGCCCATTTGCCAATAAAAGTCTACGCCGGTAAGGCTGGCGCCGCCGTTTGCGGTGTTGCGGATCGTTATGGTTCTTGTGGTAGGGAGTGACGCGTCGTATCCGTATTGCGCGCTGAAGGACTGCGTTGAAGTTGTGTCTACGGTAATCACCGGGGGGGTTACTTTAAATGAAAAAGTTATTTTTTTTGGTTCGGCGCCTGTCGCGGTAATAGTCAATGTGTCTGTATAATCACCCGTGTTCCGTCCGGTTTTTGGTTTGACAGTTATTTCATTGTAACCGCCGCTTGTTATAGTTGACGAGCCGGTACTCGTAGCTTCGAACGGGGAGTCAGCGCCCATTTGCCAATAAAAGTCTACGCCGGTAAGGCTGGCGCCGCCGTTTTCCGCTGAGGAGTTGGTTACCCTTACAGTTATTTCACCACGGGCATTCCCGGCGTAGCCGTATGTCAGCGAATCGAACGTCTGCGTTCCCGTAGGACTTATGGTAATGACCGGCGCGTTGACGGTGAAGTTTACCTCCAGTTCAAGCGACCCGCCCGTCCAGGTAATAATAATGACGTCGGAATGCGTGCCGACGCCAAGCCCGGTCTTGGGCTGTACGGATATAGTTTCTGTGTTGTCGCCGCCGGGGATGAGGGAAAAAGTGGCCCCGGCGCTGTATCCTACAAACGCGAACGGGCTGCTTTCTGCGGGGTTTGCGTCGGTGTCTTTGGCAAACACAGCTTTTACGTCGGTAGCCCCTTTCGTGCCGCCGTATATACCAACCGTAAATGACTTTGCGGCTACTGTGTTGTACCCCAAAGCTACGGGACCAAAGCTCATCGGGGTTTCAGTTCCGGTTGCAAATGTGACAGGCGCGGGGAAAAGATGCGGCGCTTGCGCATCGGTAACTTCTATTGAATGATACGGCAAAGAGTCCTTAGCGCGCGTCATATCAGAAAAACGAGCGCTGAGCTTTGCTCCGCCGCCGTCGTTTTCAAGATAACCGGCTATGTCGTCTGTACCCGGGCCGTCCAATAAGAGGTCTTCGCCGTTTTCGTCGTCTGCCGAACCGTTGATGTTGATATTGCCGTTGACAGACATGCCGTCAAACGCGATATTATTTGTGCCGCCCGTATTTCCGATCACGCGTCCAGCGGAAGAGCCGGTTATGATATCGTTTAGCGCCGCGTTATTTGAGATATCTGCGCCGCCGTTCATACCCACGATACCGCCTGCGCTGTCTTCGCCGTCAACTGTGACGGTCGCGTAACAGTTTGAAATTATAGGATCGTCAGCCGGCTGCTGAATCGACCCCACAATACCCCCGGCTTCGGAACCGTAAATAGTCGCGACTCCGGTAACATAGCAGTTTTGGATCGTAACCTGCCCCCATGCCTCCGGAATGTAGCCTACGATACCGCCCGCGGGGTTGCTGCCGCCGTTTATATCGCCTCCAAGGACTACGCCCAGATTAGTGATTGAGGCAGGCGTCATGTTAACTCCACCATCGTAAGTGACAATAGTGCTGAATAATCCGGCGGCAGTGTTTGAATTCACGGTCAACCCGCTTATCGTATGCCCCGCGCCGTCCAAATGCCCGGAGAACGCTACCGGCGTCCAAGAGCTAAGCGTGATATTCCCGCTCAATTCATAGTATTTACCCCATGTGTTCGCGGATGTAAAGCCGCTTACAGTACTGACGAAGTTAGCTTGCGTCAAAAAAATTGGATTATCGGCATTTTCTCCCGCCAGCAAAGAGATACCTGTAACAGGCGGGACGACCTCAACCCTTATAATCGGCAAAACCGCGCCGCCGGCGGTCTCGTAGCCTTCCGGCAGCACGGCGGTGTGCATGTAAACGCCTTCGGAGGCGATATTAAACTCCGGCTCGGAGTCCCAGCCTATGCCCTCAATTTCCGTTTCGTATTCTGATTCTCCGTCATGCACGGTAGCGACAAGGCTTTCGGGCAAAAATGGGCGCTTGTCGCTGTTCACGACGAAGGGCTGCTCGCGGACATATTCCTCAAGCTCAGCGAAGCTTAAAACCGTGTAAGCGGAAAGGCCTTTGGTTTCGCCATTATCGTCATTGCCGGAGGAAGCGACGGTTTCTTTTTCGTTTTCTTCATTGTTGCCTTCAGGTATATTTGCGGAAGTGCCAATATGGTTGTTTCGGGTGGAGTTGTCCCCGGGCGCGTTGGCGTACGAGCCGCTCAGGCTGCCGGAATTGCCGACATTTAGAAGCTGAGGCTTAAAAAGCAGGGAGGGGCTGCCGTCGAACGGGCCGTCCTGCGCCATAAAGTTTATAAGGAAGCTGTTAAGCGCTATAGTCACCGCGCACAGCATCGCTATTGGCTTGCCAAAATTTTTTATAAAAGCTTTCACGGCGCCGCCTCCACCATCTGCTATAAATCTGTTGCTCCTTAACGATGTTAAATCTTTCAATCTATAAAACCAATTATAACCTTTTTTAACGCCTTGTTCAAGTTGTTTTTGTTAATACTGTTATTTGATGGAAATAAAAATTGCCTCCCGGCGGTATGGCCGTACCGCCGGGAGGCAACCCCCATCTATATATTAGAGTTATTGCAGTAATTGCAGTACTCCCTGCGGGAGCTGGTTTGCCTGCGCCAGCATTGACTGGCTGGCCTGTGTGAGTATGTTGTTCTTGGTGAATTCCATCATTTCCTTAGCCATGTCTACGTCGCGTATGCTGGACTCGGCGGATTGCAGGTTTTCCCTTGCCACGCCAAGATTGTTTATCGTGTGCTCAAGGCGGTTTTGCAGAGCGCCAAGGTCGGCCCGCGTGCCGGAGACCTGATTGATGGCTCCGTCAAGGACATATATGGCGTCGTTGGCCATTTCTCTTGTTGATATATCCGCGTCGGTAACGTAACCGCCGTATTCCTTGCCTGTGGAGTCGGTATATTTTTTGGCGCCAAGATTTCCGCTGCTCATGTTGTCAACGTGTAAGCCCACGCGCTGGTCGGCGGAGCCGTTCGCGCCTATCTGGAATATGAGTTTTGACTCAGGGGTGGCTATCATTGCGTCTTTTACCACATCCGCAAGGCTGACAGCACCGCTTTCCAGAGCCAGATTCACTACGCCGGTGCTTATTATGCCGGCCAGTTCGCCCAAGCGGCCGGAATATCCGGTATTTAAGATCGCCACTTCAGAAGGCTCGCCCGCGGCATCGGGATTGCTGGGATCAATAAAAGTGCGGTTGTCGGTGTCCAAAGAATAGGTTTTATCGCCTATCTGCAGCGACAAGCTGAATGCCTGTAAACCGAGAGGGTTAAGGCCGTTTTCGCGGACAAGGAAATATGCGTCGGCGCCGTCGTATTGTGTTGCGTAATCTCCCAAAAGCGTAATAGTTTTTCCCTGCAACCCAAGCTTTGTGAGTGTTGCGGTAGTTTCCGCGGCGCCAAGCTGCGTCACGGTCTTTCCGCCAAGCGTGCCGTCAAGCAGCTTGATATTGTTGTAGTGGGTGGACTGCGCTATGCGGTCTATTTCAGATTTAAGCGCCTGAAATTCCTTGTCCAGATTTTCGCGGTCCACCTCCTCCTGATACGTGCCGTTAGAGGATTGCACGGCAAGCTCTCGCATTCTCTGGAGAATCGAGTGGGTCTCATTTAACGCGCCTTCGGCAGTCTGGATTAGCGAGACGCCGTTTTGGGCGTTGCGGCCCGCCATGTCAAGCCCGCGGATCTGGCCACGCATTTTCTCGGAGATAGCAAGCCCCGCGGCGTCGTCTCCCGCCCGGTTGACCTTATAACCGGACGAAAGCTTTTCAAGATTTTTCGAGTTTTGGCTGTTGTTGATGCCCAGATGCCGGTGGGCGTTCATTGCCGACAAATTGTGCTGGATAACCATTTATTGTCCCTCCCTGCATTCTTTCCGCGGCCGGGATGGGGGTCCCGGGATGGGGGCAACGTCCGGTCAATCCTTGACCGATGCGTTGTCTGGCGGTGCGCGTATATGCGCTTACAAACTACCTCGGCGCAAAAAAGGTAAACTTTAGGAATTTTTATAAATTAATTATATCAAAACACAATATATTGATTTCACGGTCTATATCTCTACAATCCGGGTGGCGACATTTTTACAAAATATCCGGTCATGTTCCACAAAGAGCATGGTGGGCCGGTACTCAAAAAGCAGTTCCTCTATCTGTACGCGAGAAATTACGTCTATATAATTCAATGGTTCGTCCCAGACATACAAATGCGCTTCCTCGCAGAGGCTGACCGCCAGAAGCGTTTTTTTCTTTTGCCCCGCGCTGAACTCGCTCATGTCCTTTTCAAATTGCGCGCGGGAAAAATCCAGCTTGCGCAGTATGGTCATAAACCTCGTGACGTCGATCTTTCGGGCTTCCGCATACTCCGCCGGGACGCCGGACAAAAAAGAGGCGTCCTGCGGAACATACGAGACCACAAGCCCCGAGGCGAGCTCGACCGTGCCGGTTACCGGCACGCTTTCGCCGTTTATCAGTCTTAAGACGCTGCTTTTGCCGGCGCCGTTCGCGCCGGTGAGCGCAAGCCTGTCGCCCTGCTCAAGCGCAAGGTCAAATCCTTCAAAAACGGTTCTGCCGCCGTAGCAAAGCGACAGACCGCCAAGCGTTACAAGCCGCGAGGCGTGGTGCCTGCCCGGCCTCAGTAAAAGCGCTTCGGACTTTTCAACGTCCTTGAGAAGCTTGGATTTTTCTTCTATCTCGCTTTCGCGGCGGCGCTCGATAGTCTTTGAGCGCTTCATCATCTTGGCGGCCATGCGCCCGATATGGCCGCGCTCGGCGTCAAGGCCCGATTTGGGCTTCTGGTATTTTGTCTTTTCAACCTTATCGGACCAGTTTGAGGTCTGGCGAGCCGCAATTTTTAAGCGGTCTATCTCGCGGCCCAGGCGTTCGCTTTGCGCGAGTTCAAAGGCGTCCTGCCGCTGCTTTTGCTCCCACCAGCTTGAAAAATTCCCGCTGACAATGTCGATAGTCGATTTGTTTATAGACAGTATGTGGTCGACGCAGGAGTCGAGGAACGCGCGGTCGTGCGAGACCAGGATAAAACCCGGCTTTGAGTTAAGATACTTCGCCACCGCTTCCCGCGCCGCCATGTCAAGATGGTTTGTCGGCTCGTCTATGAGCGGGAAGCTGTTCTCCCGCAGAAACAGCCCCGCCAGCAGCACCTTTGTGCGCTCGCCGTTCGAAAGGCTGGCGAACGGACGATTCTGCGCGTCCTCGCTCACATGCAGCTTTCCAAGTTCCTTTTGAATCTCCCACAGCGGGGAGGCGGGCGCGAGCCCGGTCAGTATCTCGACAGCGCTGCGGGTTTGATCTTTAACTTCATAAGGAAAGTACTCAAACTCCACCGAAGCTGAGATCGTTCCGGAATAATCATACCGTCCCATGAGCAGGTTGAGCAAAGTGGTCTTTCCACGGCCGTTCCTGCCGCAGAAACCAAGCCTCCAGTCGGTGTCGATAGTAAAGGACGCGTCCGTAAAGACGTTTTCAAAGCTGCCATCGTATGCAAAGGTAAGATTTGATATATTAATTCGGGACATAAAAAAATCCTTTCCGTCGGAAAAGGATTAAAAGCCGCGCAAACCTTGCGGGAAGCCCGCAAGATAAAGAGGCGTTAATCCGTTTTCCAACACAAATCAGGCCCCTTTAAGGGGCGCAATGTTGCGGTTGGCAAGCGGACTAGCGGATCATTCGTACACCTCTTTTGTTTTTCTTGTATTTTATTATACCATGTTTACATGGTATAATCGGCCATCGCCGTAAGGCGGGCCAACAAATCACGTATAATAGCCGTCTGTGGCTATTATACCATAACATGTCTTAAATGGCAAGTGCGTTTTGCGGACTCACTTGACAACATGCCGGCTGTTCTGCTAATGTAATGGATATGGAACAGCTTGAGACTATCCCCGCGAAGGTGCTGCTTACGCGGACGAAAAGCTCCTCGTGGTTTGGCGCGGACTACAACATGAACATATATCGCGGCTGCAACCACGGCTGCATATACTGCGACAGCATGAGCGACTGCTACCGTAACCCGGATTTTTTCCGGGTAAAGGCCAAGAAGGACGCTCTTAAGATTTTGCGGGACAACCTGAGAAGCAAGGCGCGCGCCGGAGTGGTGGCAACTGGCTCGATGAGCGACCCATACAACTCCTTTGAGGCGGGGCACAGGCTAAGCCGCAACGCGCTGGAGCTTTTAAGCGCCTATGGCTTCGGAGTGGCCGTCGCCACCAAGAGTACGCTTGTGACGCGGGACATAGACGTCTTTAACGAGATACGCGAGCACTCGCCAGTCATAATAAAGATAACCATCACCACGGCTGACGAAAATCTCTGCAAACTTGTGGAGCCGGGCGCGCCTTCCGCAAAGGAGCGGTTCGCGGCGATAAAATCACTCTCGGACGCCGGTATCTACTGTGGTGTGCTGATGATGCCGATTCTGCCGTTTATTAACGACACCGTGGAGAACATGCGGGAGCTTGTGCGGCTTTCGGCCGCAAACGGCGCGAAATTCATATATCCGTGGTTCGGCCTCACGCTGCGGGACAGCCAGCGCGCGTACTTTTACCAAAGGCTTGACGAGCACTTTCCCGGCTTGCGGGCAAGATACGAGAGCCGCTACGGCGGGACCTATAGCTGCGACAGCCCCGCATCCAAAAAGCTCTACGCGGCGTTTAAGCGCGAGTGCGCCGAAGCCGGGCTGTTGCACGACATGCGGGATATAATATCGGGCTACAAAATGGGATACGAGCCGTCGCAATTCAGCTTTTTTGATGATTGATAAAAGGATTGATTTTATATGAAAAACAACATAACCACCCGCGATATGGCAGTCTGCGCCATGATAGCCGCGCTCTACGCCGCGCTGTGCTCTGCGCTCGCGCCCATTAGCTACGGCATGGTGCAGGTGCGCGTGGCCGAGGCCCTGACGCTTCTGCCGGTATTTTCATACATGGGCGTGTGGGGAGTTACGCTGGGCTGCGCGGTCGCAAATTACGAGGGCCTGCTGATGGGCGCGAATATCCTCGGCCCGCTGGATATCGTCTTTGGAACGGCCGCAACCTTTGTGGCCGCCGTTATAAGCTACCGGCTCAGGAATATCCGCTTCAAGGGGCTTCCCGTGGCGGCGGCGCTGCCGCCTGTGGTGCTTAACGCTGTGGTAATCGGGCTTGAGCTTACGTATGTTGAGTTTAATACTTTTATGCCGGCGGCTTTTGCGGCGAACGCGTTTTGGGTCGGCCTTGGCCAGATGATTTCCTGCTTCGCGCTGGGCCTGCCGCTATGCTACGCGCTGGAAAAGACGGGGCTTGCAAAGATCATATTTACTTCGGGAAGCCAGAAATCCGGCGGCTAAAAACTCTACTTTTTATATTTCTATCTTTTGAAGCCCGGTATATTTCCTTATGGAATTTATATCGGGCTGATCGTCTTGTAAGACATAATCGGCGGGAATATTTATGTGAAAGTCATAGCCGTCCATGACCCATCTCACCGAAAAAATGGCTCCCTTATCTGGTTTGTCGTCCGCTGGGATAATAGAATAATAATAATCGGTGTCGCCAAGCCTGCTCATGCTCTCATTTTCTATGCAAAACTCAAGGTTTTCCTGTCCGTTGTTTGAATAAGTCCACACAAGGTAGCCCCATGTCGCTTCGGAATCGGGATAATTGTAATCCCAACTGATATGGATATTTTGCGGTGTGATGTACGCGAATGTAAAAATGTCCGGCACATTTACAGGCTTATAATAGCAGTCAACATCGCTGTAAAGGCTTTCACCGTATAAGCCCTCGTCTTTTTCGATATACGCGACAAATTCACTTTCCTTCGTAAAATGCGGAGGTTCTACATCCCCGTAGCCAGAGGTAACGGAACCGCCATCTCCGCCAGAACAGGCCGCGAGGGACAACATGGCGAGCAACATGACAAGCGCGAGGATTCTCTTTGCGGTGGATTTCATTTTCATTTGACCTTTCTATATTTAGGGTATTATAATGCTCTCCGCTTAATTGGGTCTATACCGCGACATTCACCGAGTTTGCGATAGCGTCGTAAATCTCCAGGTCTTCTGCGGTGGCTCCCGGTGAAACATAAAAATACATTTGCGTTATGATACCGTCGCCCGCGGCAATTACATACTGCAACAAATTGGTTTCAACAAGCCCGACGCCTTGCCCGATATACCGCATAAACTTAGGCGTTTGATAATAACCTCCCACCTGATTTTCCCGCGTTTCAACCATCTCGTAGGCTTCGCCGGTCAGAGGATCCATCGTAAAAGCGTCGAACGACATATCCATTCCGCCGTTTGCCTTTATCGTTTCCCCGTCCTTAAGCCGGTAGTAACCGCTTGGCTCATCGCCGATTTTGATTGTGCCGTTGACAAAATTCCCGTCATAGCTAAGCGTTCCGTCGATTACGCAGTTTTGCGGCAGAAGCATGGTTGCCCTGATTATCTCGGCCTGCCGCCCGGCGTATTCAGCGGTATAGTCGTGGAGCTCCAGCGTCGTTTGCCGGTAGGTAGATATATCTCCAAATTTCTTATATTCGGTATGATCCCATCTGTAAAAACCGGCCGCCTGATTTTCGGGCAAGGTGGGATCTGGCTGTTCAAGATTATCTTCTGAGGACGGGGCCGGGGCTGAAGCTGCCTTGCGTGAATTCTCTCCTTGTTCTTTCCAAGTCTGAGTACCGGAATACTCAATAAACTCATCCAGGCCCATAGACTCAAACCCGCTGTACCCGAAACCGATTGATACATTATTGTCTTCATCGGAAAAAAGGTCCGGTTCTAAAACATAAAGATGCGTTTCATCTATCGGCACTACAACAAAAATACCGGCGCCCAATTCGGTGTTCTCGTCAATCGGCACGGCTTCACGCCACAGAATGGCGACGTCATCTATGCTCTCTATCACAGGCAGGTTGCTTGCGGGGGGATAATCGGCGGGATAAGCCGGGTGATGGTTTGGCATTTCCTCAAATGTCCCGCTGCGGTGCTCATCTAACCATTGGTTTAACAGCTTTACGACGTCGTCGGCATAAACATCCCGGATTTCAATGGCAAACGATTCCATATATCCGGGTCTCGTCCAAAGCATTGAGTTTATTATACACTCCTGAAGTTCCAATCCATGTTGCTCCATTAGCTTAAACTCATCGCTGTCCCGCTCATCTCCAAAAGGATTTCCGTTCGCGGGCCAATAACCCAGGAAACAACCGCTGAATGAAAGAATCTCTTTCGGCTTGGGCCTTTCTCCCCAATGCTCCAATGCATAATCTCCCATGAAAATCATATCGAAAACGGACTCTTTGTTTTCTTTGCCAATTATATGCAACCGGATAGATGTTATTGGCTCGCCGTTCTCGCTGTGAATAAATCTTTCCGCGGACGCTGCCAGCTTGTTCTCAAACACCTTTGGCACCTTAAATGTCAAAGTGCCCTCTACCCCCATCGAAACCTCCATAGTAACCGAGTCCGCCGGAACGCTTTCGCTTTCAGGCGATGAATCCACGTCGCCTTCGGCCTGTGAAGGCGGTTCCGGCATACTGCTGCCCGGCGCTTCGCTGTTTTGTGCGTTACGGTTTGAACAGGCCGCGAGGGACAGTATGGCAAGAACCATTATTAATGTGAGCAATTGCTTTTTTACAGAGTGTTTCCTCAAGAGGGTTCCTCCTTAAATTTTGACATCACCTTACGGTGAGCCAAGATAAACAAAAGAATTATAACATATGCGATTGTGCCGTTTCGACAACAATTTTTCCCTGAAAAATCACTGTTGACATTTTGCGCCTGCGGTGGTAAAATTAATCATCACAAATAAAAGAGGCCCGCACCTTTTGGAAAGCCTGTCAGAGAACCGGCGTCACCGGCTGTAAGCGCCGATCGGGCAAGTAGTGGATGTGGCAACACTCTTTAGCGCAAAAACAATTAAATACTCAAGAGCGGGCGCTTCTGGCGTCAATGTGGGTGGCACCGCGGGAGCTTTCCCGTCCCTCAAAGGCAGTTTTGTCTTTGAGGTTTTTTGCTTTTATATCAGATTTGGAGGAATTGTTTTGAATAAGTACAGAACGCATAATTGCGGGGAGCTTCGGCCGGGCGACGTCGGCAAAGCGGTGAGGATTTCCGGATGGGTGGATACTGTCCGCGACCATGGCGGGGTAATTTTCGTAGACCTGCGCGACCACTACGGCGTCACTCAGGTGGTAATGCACGACGAAAGCCTTATGAAAGGCGTTGCCCGCGAATATGTCGTCATGGTCGAGGGCGTCCTGCGCGAGCGCGATGCCGAAACCGTCAACCCTAAATTAGAAACCGGCGCGGTGGAACTGTTCGCAGACAGGCTCACGGTTTTGGGCGAAAGCCTGCACCGGCTTCCGTTCGACGTTGGCGACTCTCAGGACACCCGCGAGGAATTAAGGCTAAAATACCGCTTTCTTGATCTTCGCAACCCACAGGTTCACAAAAATATTGTACTGCGAAGTGAAATCACGCACTTTTTGCGTGAGCAGATGCGGGAGCTTGACTTTCTTGAAATCCAGACTCCAATCTTAACGTCGTCGTCTCCTGAGGGCGCGCGGGATTATTTAGTTCCCAGCCGAAAGCACAAGGGAATGTTCTACGCGCTGCCACAGGCCCCGCAGATATTCAAGCAGCTTTTGATGGTCTCGGGATTTGACAGATACTTTCAGATAGCCCCTTGCTTCCGCGACGAAGACGCGCGGGCCGACCGCAGCCCCGGCGAGTTTTATCAGCTCGACTTTGAGCTTTGCTTCGCCACGCAGGAGGACGTCTTTGAGGTGGCTGAAAAGGTCATGTACGCCACTTTTTCAAAATTCTCGGACAAAAAAGTCAGCCCCGCGCCGTTTAAGAGAATACCGTTTGCACAGTGCATGTTAAAGTACGGCACCGACAAGCCAGATTTGCGCAACCCGCTGCTTATAGATGATTTGACCGGATTCTTTGGGGATGTGGACTTTGCGCCGTTCCGCAACAAGCCTGTGCGCGGTATAGTCGCGCCAGACTGCGCGGGCCAGCCCAGGTCGTTCTTCGACAAGCTATTGGCTTTCGCCACGGAGATTGGCATGAAAGGGCTGGGCTATATCTCGATTCAGGACGGCATGCAGCTAAAAGGGCCAATCGTAAAATTCCTTTCGGAGGAAAAGCAGCAAACTCTTGTTGAAACGCTTAATTTAAAGGAGAACGACACGCTGTTCTTTATTAGCGACGTGCCCAAGCTTGTAGACAGGCTGGCGGGGCAGATACGCTCGGAGCTTGGCGAAAGACTTGGGCTAACGGATGAGAACGCGTTTGAGTTGTGCTTTGTCACGGATTTCCCGATGTTTGGAGAAAATGAAGATACGGGCGCGGTGGAGTTTACGCACAACCCGTTTTCCATGCCGCAGGGCGAGATGGACTCGCTGCTCAACAAAGACCCGCTTGAGATTAAGGCGTATCAGTACGATATTGTCTGCAACGGGGTGGAGCTTTCCTCTGGCGCTGTCAGAAATCACAGGCCTGACGTCATGGTCAAAGCTTTCGAGATTGCGGGCTATACAAAAGAAGACGTTGAAAACAAATTCGGGTCGCTGTTCAACGCATTCCACTACGGCGCGCCGCCGCACGCGGGCATGGCGCCGGGGCTGGACAGGATCGTCATGCTGCTGACGGGACAGGAAAACATCCGCGAGATAATAGCTTTCCCCATGAACAGCAACGCCCAGGACGCGCTGCTCGGTGCGCCGGGAGCGGTGTCGGAGCAGCAGCTGCGGGACGTTCACATTAAACTGCGATAGGAGGCGGAGCGTATGGATATAAGGCCGTACGAGGCGATGGCAAAGCTGGAATTGACTGAGAATGAACGCGGGGAAATCTCCGCAAGGGCCGACGAGCTTATTAAGAGCTTCAAGGCGCTGGAAGCGGCGGACGCCAAAGACGCGGAGCCGCTTGTAACGGTGCTGGACGTGGTCAACGTGCTGCGCGAGGACGTTTCCGCGCGGCTGATATCCCGGGAGGAGCTTTTGTCGGGAGCGCCGGAGCAGTACGACGGGTACTTCCAGGTCCCGCGCACACTGGAGTAGGCAGCTTGAAGCTGCACACAATACGCCCCTTGCTTCGATTTATGCACGGGAATTAGAACCAGAACGAGGGCCGTTACGGAGGGTTGTTTATGATTTATTTAGATGACAGCATTATGCTAAAAGGCAAGCCCGCGACCGCCGGGTCGAAGATACTCTCGGGCTTTCTAGCTCCGTTTGACTCGGCGGTCGCCGAGCGCCTGTGCGGCGCAGAAATAGAAAGCCTTGCGCTGGGTGAGTTCGGGCTTGAGGCTCCCGGCGAACTTCCGGAGGGGTCTTTACTCTGCAACGACATATTCGGCCACGTGCGTATCGCGGCGGATAATCAGGGCTTGAGTTATATACGCCCCACGTACGGCACGGTTTCCCGCTACGGTCTGATCCCCGCGGCCTGCTCCATGGACCAGATAGGCGTGGCGTGCAGAGACGCGCGGGAAGGCTTTGAGCTACTCGCGAAAATCGCCGGGCATGACGAACGCGACGGCGCCATGTTCCCGGAGAAAAGCTACTCTTATGCGCCGCCGGAAAAGACGGTCAGGGTGATCGAATACGATAAAATAGCCAACGCGTATACGGCTTTGGGCGAACAGGTTTTGCGGGTATTGGCCTGCGCCGAGATAAGCAACAACATCAGCCGGTACGACGGCATAAAGTTCGGCTACCGGGCGGCAGGCTTCAAGGGGCTTAACGATTTATACCTAAAGACGCGTACCGAAGGCTTCGGCACAGAGGCAAAGCTCGCCGCCATTATGGGTTCGATGCTGCTCTCACAGGAATACTATAAGAAGTACTACGACAAGGCCATGAGACTCAGGCGGATCATCCTGGACGCGTTTGATTTCAAGGATTATGACGTCGTGGCGTTGCCGGTCAACAGCCCGATAGCGGTGCTTTGCGGGTACCCGTCGCTTACGTTCAGCGGCGTGCAGCTCATGGCTGCTGCCAAAAACGAAAGTGTTCTGCTTGGCGCTTTGGAGGTGAGGGGTAAGTGAAATACGAGGTCGTAATGGGCCTTGAGGTCCACGTGGAGCTTGCCACGAACTCCAAGTTGTTCTGCGGATGTTCCGCTAAATTCGGGGCGGGGCCAAACGAAAACGTGTGTCCGGCCTGCGCAGGGATGCCGGGGATGCCCGCCGTAACTAACAAGCGCGCGGTCGAACTCGGAATCGCCGCCGCGCTTGTCACTAACAGCGAGATTACGCGGGTTATGACCTTTGACAAGAAGAATTATTTTTACCCGGATCTGCCCTGCGCGTACCAGATAACGCAGATGTTCGCGCCTATATGCAAAAACGGCAGGGTGGAGATAGAGACTGAAGCCGGAAAAAAGACTATAACACTAAAGCAGATACACATCGAGGAGGACGCCGGAAAGCTGATTCACGACAGCCGAACCGGAACTACTCTGGTAGACTTTAACAGAACCTCTGTGCCGTTGGTAGAAATAGTCAGCAACCCGGATTTCAGGATGGCGTCCGAGGTTGTGGCGTATCTTGAAAGGCTACGGTCGCTTCTAAGCTTCGCGGGCGTTTCCGACTGCAAGATGCAGGAGGGTTCCATGCGCTGCGACGTGAATATTTCGGTTAGAAAAACGGGGGAGACGAAGCTCGGCACCCGCGCGGAAATAAAAAATATGAGCTCGCTCAAGGCTATAGCCGCCGCTATTGAGTACGAGTCCAAGCGGCAGATAGACGCTCTCGAGACCGGTAGCGAGCTGCTTGTGCAAGAGACGCGCCGCTGGGACGACAATTGCGGCGAAACGTTTTCTATGCGTGAAAAAGAGGACGCAACAGACTACCGCTACTTCCCGAACCCGGAGCTTATGCCGGTAGTTATAAGCGACGAGTGGATCGAATCTGTCCGCGCCGGCCTGCCCGAGCCCGCCGACGTCAAGTTCAGGCGCATGACGGGGGAGTTGGGTCTTTCGGAATACGACAGCAATATCATCACCGGCAGTAAGAATCTCTCCGATATTTTTGACGAAACGCTAAAGCTCTTTGACATGCCCAAGGAAGTCGTAAATTGGATTATCGTCGAGCTTTTAAGCGTGGCAAAGGGCGACAACAAAGGCGAGGACGACATAAAAATAGACTGCGAAAAATTCGCGGCGCTGATGAAGCTGGTGGACGACAGGGTAATAAACAGGAATGTCGCCAAAAAGCTGCTGCAAAAGGTTCTGGACGAAGGCGTGGATCCGGCCGGATATGTGCGTGAAAACAAGCTTGGACTCGTGAGTGACGAGTCTGTAATAGAAACCGCCGTGCGTGAGGTTTTGGGTGAAAACGCAAAGTCAGTCGCCGAATACAGGGCAGGCAGCCAAAAGGTTCTGGGTTTTTTAATGGGCCAGACAATGAAGAAGCTGGGCGGCAAGGCCGACCCGCAGGCGGTCAATAGGATTTTGTCCACGCAAATCAATAATATATAAGGGGGAAATACAGATGTTGGACCGAGCGGAGCTAAAATTCATGGCAAAGGAACAGATTCGCGGGAATTTAGGCACATATTTTCTATGTTACCTAATCTATGGGCTGATCACCGGTGCGAGCGCTATTGTGGTCGTGGGGCCGATGCTGCTGGCGCCACCGCTAATGATGGGAATACTAATGCTGTTCATGGGAGCTACCAGAGGCATAAAGCCTGACCTTGAGGACATGTTCCGGGGTTTTAATATGTTCGGTCAGTCCGTACTGCTGTTTTTGGCGACGGGCCTGTTTGTCTTCCTGTGGTCGCTTCTGTTTGTTATTCCAGGTATCATTAAGGCCATATCATACATGTTCGCTCCGTACATCCTTGCGGAAAACCCCGATATGCCGGTGATGGAAGCGATAAAAGCCAGCAAGGAAATGACCCGCGGCCATAAAGGGGAGTTGTTTGTGATGTATCTCTCGTTCATACCGTGGTTTTTGCTCTGCGGCGTCACTTTCGGCTTCGCCGCGATCTACGTGGGGCCGTATGTTATGGCAACCTATACAAACGCATATAACAGGATTAAGTATTACAGTTCTCTGCCCCCTATGGGCGCAGACGACACATATCGCCAAGCTTGACAAGATTTGGCATTATTGCTATACTAATCCTATAAATTACATAATGCTGAGGGAGGGATATTTGTGGCGGTAGCGTCCTTGGTACTGGGCATAGTTGCGATCCTTTTCGGCGTGTTCGGGTCAGGGCTCCAGTTTGTCGGCGCGATATGCGGCATTGTCGGCATCATCCTCGCGGTCAAAGGCAAGGAGGAACCGGATAAAGCGGGAATAGCCAAGGCCGGTCTGGTGTGTTCTATAATAGGAACGGTCTTAAGCCTGATACTTTTTATTGCATGTATTGCCTGTATAGGCGCGCTCGGCAGCATCGCGAGCATCGAGAGCTTTGTGAATTTGTAAAGGGTCCGGTTTACAGTTGTGTTATCTGAGCCGTGGACACAGGCAAAAGCCTGGGTTCGCGGCGTTCTTTTTCGGAGGGGTATATGTATCCGATAGTAAATGTATTCGGTCTTGTTTTGCCCTCATACGGCATTATGATGACGCTGGGTTGCGCGGCGAGTGTGATTATCGCGCTTAAGCGCTGCGCGCGGTTTTCTTGCTCAAAGGATAACGCCACTATAATAATGGCGTGCGCGGGCGGGCTAGCGATGCTCGGGGCGCATCTGCTGTATCTGGCGGTGACGTTTTCTCCCGGGGAATTGCTTGAACTTTTAACCTCCGGTGACGCGATTGCGGCAGTCGGCGGCGGGCAGGTTTTTTACGGCGGCGTAATGGGCGGCGCGCTGGGAGCATTGCTCGGCTTTAAGGTCGCGGGCGTCCAAATGAAAAACGCGGGACCGTACATCCTCGCGATACTTCCGGCGGTTCCACTGGGTCACGCATTGGGACGCGTAGGCTGTTTTTTTGCCGGCTGCTGCTACGGTGTGCCATACAACGGGCCGGGTGCTGCGATATACCGCAGACCAATCGGAGGCGCGCCCGCGGGTATTCCTCTGTTTCCGGTGCAGCTCGTCGAAGCTCTGCTGGACGTTGTCATCTTTATTATGTTGGACAAAATAAGCAAAAAGAGCCTGTCCGCCACAGTACTTGCCGCGGCGTACATGCTCCTTTATGCAGTAATGCGTTTTTCGTTGGAGTTTTTGCGCTACGACTCCGCTAGAGGCGCGGCCTTGGGGCTTTCAACGTCGCAATGGATTAGCGCAGCTTTATTTTCGACAGGACTTGCGCTTGTTTTTTTAACAAGAAATAAACAAAAGTTAAATAATTAACAAAGGTGTTGACATACTGCAAAACTCTGTTATAATAAGATTAGCACTCACGCATATAGAGTGCTAACAAAGTGCAAAAAATCTTATTACAAAAGGAGTTGTTAGTATGGTATCGTTAATCCCATTCAACAGAAGCAGACTTACAGGAACAAGGAGCCCCAGCGTCACAAACATGCTGGACGACTTCTTTAACGACCAGTGGCCCTTTGCCAGGCAGTCGTTTGAAAGAAGCCTTATGAGCGACACGTTCAAGGTGGACGTCCGCGACGCCGGCAAGGAATATGTCGTAGAGGCGGAGATGCCGGGAGTAAAAAAGGATGAGGTCGGGCTTTCGATAGACGAAGGCAGGCTTGTGATCTCCGTGAACCGCAATGAGGAAACCGGCGGGGACGAGAACGGTTACATCCACCGCGAGCGCAGAAGCGTCTCGATGAGCCGTTCGGTATACCTTGCGGACTCCTCGGAGGAGGGCGTTTCGGCCAAGCTTGAGGACGGAGTGCTGCGCGTGGTACTGCCCAAGGCCGCGCCGGTGGAGACCCGACGGGAAATATCTATACAATAGGCAGCACCGCGAAGAACAGGGCCGGGTAAAACCGGCTCTGTTCTTTTATTGTTAAATATGTTAATATTACTGTATTGAGATGTTGACAATTTGCAGGGGGCGGCATCCTTGACGCCCAGTGGGAATGATGTATCTGAGGGACGTCCTGGAGACCGTCCCCTACAGCGTATCAACAGATTTAGAATAACCGCATACCGCTTGGAGGTGTAGTTGTGAGCGAAAAACTAAGAATGCTTTTTGTAGAGGACGACGCCTTGATCTCCTCGGGTCTAAACTACACGTTTGAGTCCGAGGGTTTTGAGGTAATCCACCGCGCGACCTTGAGGGAAGCTCTTTACGCGGTCGCGGCGGAAAGGTTCGACGTCGCGGTGCTTGACCTTTCGCTGCCGGACGGCACCGGGTTTGAGATTTGCAAGGCTATCAAGGAAAGGCACGGAACGCCGGTTCTTTTCCTGACAGCCGCGGACGACGAGGCGAACACAGTCAAGGGTCTTGAGCTGGGAGCCGACGATTATATCGCAAAGCCGTTCAGGCTCCGCGAACTTATGGCGCGCATTTGCGCCGCTCTTAGAAGATCGGGCGAGAGGGACGGCAAGGCTGAAACAGACGTCATTACGCTTGGGGACGTCACACTTGACGCCTCCAGCGCGCGCGTCACGAGGGCGGGCGCGGAGGTCGTGCTTTCGGCGTCGGAGTACAGGTTGCTTCTTGCGCTTGCCAGGAACAAGGGGCAAATACTTTCGCGCAGCCAATTGCTCGAAACGCTATGGGACTCGGGCGGCGAATTTGTAAACGACAACACGCTCACCGTCTGCATGAAGCGTTTGCGGGAAAAGCTTTACGATGACCCGCGCGGGCAAGGGATAATCGAAACGGTTCGCGGGTTGGGCTACAGGGCGGGAGGCTGAACATGGTTACAGACAGGCAGATTGCGGCGCTTTCGGACTACGTGCGAAAAATGACGGACGGCGAGATTATCTACGACGTCCGCGATAACAGAGAAGGCGCATTTTCCATCCTTAAAAACGACGTTTACAAGCTGGCCCTGCGCCTTTCGGAGCAGGCTGCGCTTTTGCGCCGGGAAAAAGAGACGCTCAAAGATATACTGTATGATATATCGCACCAGTTAAAAACTCCGATAACCTCAATGACAATAATGGCCGATCTTTTGGAGCAGGAGGACCTGCCGACCGAAAAGCGCCGCGAATTCGTGGGAAATCTGCAATCCGGCCTTACGCGCATGGATTGGCTGGTGAAGTCGCTGCTCAAGCTGGCGAGGCTTGACGCAGAGGCAGGCGAACTCGTGGCCTGCGAGGTGAACGCGGCGGAGCTAGTTGAGGATGCGGCGGCAAACGTACGCACGATAATCGAAGCCAAGAATCAGGAAGTTACGACAGACGTTGACGGCGGGCTTACGATACACTGCGACAGAAACTGGACAACTGAGGCGCTTGTAAATATAATTAAAAACGGCGCGGAGCACACGCCGGCCGGCGGCAGGCTCGCGGTAAGCGCCGGGGAAAACCCGGTGTGCGCTTGGATATGCGTTGAAGACTGTGGCGGCGGGATAGACCCCGACGAGTTGAATAATCTGTTTAAGCGGTTTTACAGGGGGAGAAACTCCGCGAAGGACAGCGCGGGAATAGGCCTTGCCATGAGCCTTGCTATCATGCATAAGCAAAACGGCGATATAGAGGTCAAGACAGAGCGCGGCAAGGGGGCAAGCTTTACACTAAAGTTTTTTAAGTAGGTGACGAAACTGTCACTTATTCGGTCACCGCAATGTCATCTGGGGAGGTTATGATACTCCCGGAGGTGCATATAAATGGAAATCGTAAAAGTAGAACATCTTACAAAAACATACGGGACCGGTGCGCTGGCTGTTAAGGCGCTGGAAGACGTGAGCTTTTCGGTGGAGACGGGTGAGTTTGTCGCAATCGTCGGGCCGTCCGGCTCCGGGAAGTCGACTTTGCTGCACATGCTTGGCGGGGTGGACAGGCCCACTAGCGGCAAGGTGTATATCGCGGGCTCTGATATTTACGGCCTTAACGAGTCCGGCCTCGCCATATTCCGCCGGCGGCATGTGGGGCTTATTTATCAGTTTTACAATCTGATCCCGGTGCTAAACGTAGAGGAAAATATCACCCTGCCGCAGCTTTTGGACGGACGCGGCGCCGACCCGGACAAACTTGGCGAAATACTTGCGGCAACAGGACTTACTGACCGGCTGAATCATTTGCCAAACCAGCTTTCAGGCGGGCAGCAGCAGAGGGTGAGCATTGGACGGGCGCTTGTAAACAACCCCGCGATCGTGCTTGCGGACGAGCCTACAGGCAACCTTGACCGCAAGACCGGCAAAGAGATACTTGACCTGCTAAAGGCTTCGCATATGCGGTTTAATCAGACGCTTATCATAATAACCCACGACGAGAGTATAGCGCTTCAGGCTAACAGGGTCATCACAATAGAGGACGGCAGGATCATCAGGGATGAGGTGATCCGTCCTTGAGAAGCAGTCGTTATAATGTTATGACAAAACTAGCGGTCAGGCAGTTGTTAAAGAATAAAAAGAGGACGCTCATAACCATAACCGGAGTCGTGCTGTCAGTGGCAATGCTCACGGCGGTAGCCGGCTTCGTCGTCAGCGCCCGCGACGTCATGAGACGATTGTTTATAGCGGCGCGCGGCGATTATCACGTCGCTTTCGGTCCGGTCACGGAGGAGCAGACGGAAATTATCCTGAAAGACCCGCGAGTTGAAAGCGGATACAATGAATATCTAACCATAAGCATACCGGGAAGCGGAGAGCCAGAAACCAATGGTTTTGCCGAACCCGAGGCGGAAAGCTTCCGTGAGATCTTGATCGTAAAATTTAGGCTCAGCGACGCCAAGAGAAACTACTTGCAGGTCACAGAGCAGATTGCGGCCAACTACGGCGTTATTCCGGATATCCTGGACGACAACAAGGAGCTTTTGGCGGTTGAGGGCGTCGTTGGCGGAGACAGGAGCTTGCAGGCGCTTATGATAATCGGCGGGGTTTTAAGTCTGATTATTCTGCTGGGTTCTGTGATAGTCATAGCAAACGCTTTTAACATCTCGGCCGGGGAAAGGATACAGCAGTTCGGAGTCTTAAAAAGCGCCGGCGCGACGAAAGAGCAGATTCGCGCAACGGTGCTTGCCGAGGGCTTGGTTTTGCTGTCTGTCGCTCTTCCGTTCGGCGTTCTGATAGGCTTCGGAGTGGAGGCGGTGGCGCTTTTCATCGCGAATAGCCTCACGATCGAAGTGAACAACCTGAATTTGGGCGAGCTGCATTTTAATGTGATATTTTCTTGGTGGGCGGTGCTGGCTGCGGTGGCTGTTTCTGTAGTCACGGTGTTTCTTTCGGCGTGGTTCCCAGCTAATCGCGCCGCCAAAATAAGCGCGATAGACGCGATAAGGCTTTCAACAGAGATCGGGGTAAGATCCAGCGATGTAAAGGTCACGGCCTTTATTGGCAAGCTGTTCGGCTTTGAGGGGACGCTTGCGGCAAAGACACTCAAGCGCAGCCGCCGCAAGTACCGCGCCACGGTAGTCTCGCTGGTGGTGAGCATCGTGCTGTTTGTCGTGGGCTCAGGTTTTGGGGTGATGATAAACCAGTCGGCCGAGATGATATACAAGGACTTCGGTGTTAACGTAATTATGCAGTCATACAACATTTCAAACGCAGAATTTGATAGAATCAACTCAGGGTTTGAAGAGCTTGGCGAAGAGCTTACAAGTTCCAAGGCAATTCCTGCCAGAGCAGACATGCCGGAGGGTTTTTTGACGGATGAAGCCCTGCAATACTGGGAAAACGAAATGATCGTCACTGTGGACCCAAACTACCCTAACGTCGATCTTATCGCGCTTAACGACAAGAGCTTTGCGGAGGTATGCAGGATTGCCGACATTTCGCCCTTGGAATTTGAGGGCGGCGAGCTCAAGGGAATACTTGTAAATTTCGCTATTCTGGACGCGGCGGGTAGGCGGGTCACATTTGCGCCGTTTCACCTTGACGCTGACAACACCCTGCATTTAGAGAGGGAGTCTACCGGTCAGAATTTCAAGCTGGAGCTAATAGGCGAGATAAGCGATATCAGGGCTATTCCAGTGGGTGCGGCGCCGCACGCCCAGTTGGCGAGGGTGAATGCAATTGTGCCGCAAAGCAGATTTGACGCGCTGGTTGGTGAAAGCGTCATTCCGCGGGTGTACTGGATGGCGACAGCAGAAGACCCCGCCGCCTACACTGAAGCCGCGTGGGATGTTTTCGACGAACTTGCTCCCGAAGGCTCGCGTCCTTTCGCGTCCAACTACGAGGAGACCGCGCGGATAAACCAAAGCCTGAATATACTGTTCAGCGTGTTTATACTGGGCTTTGTGGGGATGCTCTCGCTGATAGCCGTGACAAGCGTGCTGGGCACGATCTCGACGAATATCAAGCTTAGGATGCCGGAGTTTGCCATGCTGAGCTCCGTGGGCATGACGCCGGAGGGAATCCGCAGCATGCTAAACCTGGAGAGTCTGTTTTACGGGATAAAGGCTCTGGCAATTGGGCTTCCTGTATCTCTTGTCTGTTATTACCTGCTGTACAGGGGCTTTGACCTTACAGTCGGCTTCATGTTCATCTGGCCGTGGCAAAGTATTTTACTTTCGGTGGCGGCGGTTATGCTGATAACCTTCGCGACAATGCGCTATTCCTCTAAAATGCTGAAAGGAGCGAATACTGTCGAACTTATAAGAAATATCAATATTTGAACTAAAGATTGATAAAATTCCCGCCTTGTGGTAGACTATTGAGCGGTTGCATGTATTTTGATGCAAAAAAGGAGGGCTTTTGTTGCCTGTAATCCTTAAGGCCCTGCAAAAGGCCTTTCCGCTGACATTGCCCGTAATGGCGGGATTTTTATTTCTCGGCGTCTCTTACGGAGTCCTCATGCACGGAGTGGGACTGGGAGCGCTCTGGACGTTTTTGACAAGCTGGCTCGTATTCGCGGGCTCGCTGCAATATGTGGCCGTGAGTATTCTTGTCTCGGCCTTTGACCCGCTGTACGCGCTTATGGTGACGCTTACGGTCAACGCGCGGCATATATTTTACGGGTTTTCCATGCTGGATAAGATGGAAAAGGCGGGACGCTTCAAGCCCTATGTGATATATGCCCTTTGTGACGAGACCTTTTCGATATTGTGCTCCACCGATATTCCCGAAGATGTAGACAGCGGCTGGTTCATGTTCTTTGTGGCATTTTTAAACCGCTGGTACTGGATACTCGGAGGGATAGCCGGTGCGCTGATCGGTGATTTGATAACTTTTTCAACTGAGGGACTCGACTTTGCGCTGACGGCGCTGTTCGCGGTGATATTCCTTGATCAGTGGTCATACAGACATAACCGGCCGGGAGCTGTGGTCGGCGTGCTTTGCTCGGCGGTCTGCCTAATTTTGCTTGGGCCAAAAAACTTTGTTGTGCCGACAATGGCGCTTATCCTGCTGGTTTTTTGGTTTGTGCCGATCAGGTTTGAAAGGGGAGAGACGCAATGACGATATCTGCAGAAAGCGGGTTGCTTCTAACCATAATAGTAATGGCCGCGGGAACCGCGGCCACAAGGTTTCTTCCGTTTTTGATATTTCCGCCCGGAAAGGAAGCGCCGGCCTTTGTAAAGCGTCTCGGCCTTTTACTCCCGGGCGCGGTGAGCGGATTGCTGGTGGTGTACTGCTTAAGGGAAGTAAATGTCTTTACAGGCAGCCATGGGCTGCCCGAGCTTCTCGCCTTAGCCGCGATAATGGCTGTACACCTTTGGAAAAGGAACACGTTGCTGAGCATAGCCGCCGGCACAGTCGTGTACATGTTGTTGGTACAGACGGTGTTTTAATGCTGCAAATATAAAGTCTACTTGTCCAGTCCCCAAATTTGCTCCGCATATTCGCGTACGGCGCGGTCGGCACAGAATATGCCGCTTTTTGCTATATTTGCGAGCGACATGCGCTGCCAGCGGTATGTGTCCCTGTAAAGCTCGTCGCTGCGCCTGCGCGCCTGACGGTAAGAGTCAAAGTCGGCCATAGCCATGTAATAGTCGGTTTTAAGAAGCATGTCGTGCAGGTCTGTAGAGGTATCTCCCTCCAGGCCGTTCTTTAAAAAATCCACCGTGTTTTTAAGCTCATAATTGCGCTCGTACCAGGCTTGAGGATGGTATCCCGACCTGCGCAGGGAGTAGACCTCACCCGCGTTCATGCCGAAGATCAGAATATTTTCATGCCCGACCTCGCCCAAAATCTCAACGTTCGCGCCGTCCAAAGTGCCGATAGTGATCGCCCCGTTGAGCATCAGCTTCATGTTGCCGGTGCCTGAGGCCTCGGTCCCGGCCAGGGATATCTGCTGCGAGATCTCGCTTGCGGGCATAAGCAGCTCCGAAAGCGTGACGTTGTATTCTTCTAAAAACACCACGCGCATCTTTTCGCGGATGACCGGGTCTTTTTCGATCATCTTGGAAAGAGTGCATATGACGTGGATGATCTGTTTTGCCATATAATAGCCCGGCGCGGCCTTTGCTCCGAAGATATATGTGCGCGGGGTGAAGTCGGCGTTGGGGTTTTCTTTTAGCTGCAGATAGCTCGCTATAATGTCCAGCACATTCATATGCTGACGCTTATATTCGTGCAGCCGCTTGACTTGAGTGTCAAAAATAGACTCAGGATTCAGCGATACGCCTGTTTTCCGCATGATATACCGGCAGAAGCGCTCTTTGTTTAGACGCTTGGACTGCGCCAGCGTGTCGAGGAAAGCGTGGTCGTCGGAATATTTCATAAGCTTGCCGAGGCTGGACATGTTTTTGTCGAAGCTTTCGCCAATCGTCTTGCCGATAAGCACGGTGAGCGACGGGTTAGACTGTACAAGCCACCGCCGGCTGGCGATGCCGTTCGTGACGTTCGTGAACTTTTCGGGGAAAGTCGAGGAAAAGTCCTGAAAAACGTCGTTTTTTATGATCTCGGAGTGTATCTGCGAAACGCCGTTGACCTTTCGTGAGCCCATGATTGCCAGGTTAGCCATACGGACCTGACGGTCGTAAACGATAGACATCCTGTTGATAGAGCCCTGATTGACAAACCTGCGCAGGTAAAGGTCTTCGCAAAAGCGGCGGTTGATCTCGCAGATGATTTGGAATACCCGGGGCAGAAGCTCCTTGAACAGATCCTCGTCCCAGCACTCCATAGCCTCTTTCATGACGGTGTGGTTGGTGTAGGCGAAAGTGTTTGCGACTATATTCCAGGCAAAATCCCAGCCGTAGCCGCAGTCGTCCAGCAAAAAGCGCATGAGCTCCGGAATGGCAAGCGCCGGATGAGTATCGTTTATATGTATGGCGTTTTTTTCGTGGAAGTTTGAAAGCGTGCCGTACACCGACATGTGACGGCGGCAAATGTCTGTGACAGACGCGGAGCAAAGGAAATACTGCTGCATTAGCCGCAGCCTTTTGCCGTTGGCATTGCTGTCGTCGGGGTAGAGCACCTTGCTGATAAGGTCGTGGATCGAACTCTGGCTTAAGATGTCTATAAGGCTTTCGTCCGGGCCGAAATAACTCTTTTTCGCCCGCCACAGGCGCAACAGGCTCAGGCCGTCGGAGTGGTAGCCGGGAATGTTGTAGTCAAAGGGAATCGCCATGACAGACGTGTAATTCTTGTGGCGCAAATGATGATGCGAGTTTTCCCAGGTCTCCTCGATCTCTCCGCCGAAACGGACCTCTACGGCGTAGTTGGCCTGCTTTGAGCTAAGCCACGCCTCGCCGCCCGGCAGCCAGTCGTCGGGGGTCTCTTTCTGCCAGCCTTCGATGATTTTCTGCCTGAACACGCCAAACTCGTACAGTATACAGTAACCCGTGGCCAGATATTCCTCGTTGGCAAGGGCGTCAAGATAGCAGGCCGCGAGCCGGCCAAGACCGCCGTTGCCGAGCCCGGCGTCGGGCTCAAGGTCGAATAGCTGTTCGGGCGTCACGCTAAAATGAGCCAGCGCGTCTTTCATTTGCTCCATAATCCCCAGATTGAAAAAGCTGTTCTTGAGGCTTCGGCCAAGCAGGAACTCTATGCTAAGGTAATACACCTGTTTTTTTCCGGCGGCGAGACTTTTAGCCCAGAATTTTTTGCGGATCTCATATTCAATATCCTTTACGACATAGACCGCAGCCTGATAATAAAGGTCGTCGGAAAGGTCGTAAGGGCTGCCGGCGCTAAACCGGTGCGTCAGCTTGTCCTGCAACATTTGAGTCAATATTTCGGCCGTATATTTTCGGTTCAATCCAATTCCTCCAGTTTCATGTCAAGCCTGTTACAAACAGAACAGGCAAATAATGTTAATATTATAGCGCGTATTTAGAAAAAATACAAGCGGGACCCCCTTTTATTCGTATCAAAAATGATATATAATTAAAATAGTAAAAAACCGGGGGGTAAAGCTATGGAACCTTACAACAAGGTACTGGTGACTATTAGAGGGATGAAATACCCGATAACGACAAGGGAGGACCCCGCCTACGTAGTTGTGCTGGCGCACAAGCTGGACGAGGCTTTGAAGGAACTCACGACCGGAAGGAGCGGCGTTTCGCTCAACGAGGCGCTGGTTTTGGTGGCGATGAGTTATATTGACTCCACCGAAAAGGCCGAAAAAAATTGTGACAGCCTGCGTGCGCAGATATCCGAATATCTTGAAGAAGCGTCGAAAGCTCGCCACGAAGCCGCTGAGGCGAAAAAAGAGCTGCAAAAGCTTGAACGCCGTCTCGCGGCAAACAACCGATGACGCCGGAAGCGGCGCGGCTTAAAATCAGGCGGCTGCGTCCCGGCGCGGCCATTCCGGAACGGGCGACCACCGGCAGCGCGGGGCTGGATCTTTCCGCGTGCGCAGCCGGGCCAATTACGGTACCAGCCCGCGGAAGGGCAAAGGTGGGGACGGGTCTCGCGGCGGAGATACCGCCCGGCGCCGTGGGGCTGGTGTTCGGGCGCAGCGGGTTGGGCATAAACCACGGCGTCGCCCCGGCGAACGCCGTCGGAGTTATAGACAGCGACTACCGGGGCGAGATTGTGGTGGGGTTAATGAACAGTTCCGATAAAGACTACATTATTACACCCGGCGAGCGAATCGCGCAGCTTGTGCTGGTGCCTGTTCTGCTGACTGAGGTAGAGGAGACTGTCGAGCTTGCGCAAAGCGAGAGGGGGGCCGGCGGCTTCGGCTCGACCGGAAAATAATGCCGCAATAAATGTCTGGCAAAAAAATAGTTTACATTTGGTTCTTATTTTGTTATAATTATGTTCAACACTGGAGAAACACATAGCAAATAAGGAGGGTATTGTTTATGAATGAAAAACGCGGAAATTGGCAGTCATCTATTGGTTTCATTCTGGCGGCGGCAGGCTCGGCTGTGGGTTTGGGCAACATTTGGAGATTCCCGTACCTGATGGGTACAAACGGCGGTTTGTGGTTTTTGATCATTTACCTCATCATCGTGGTGCTGCTGGGCGTACCTGTAATGCTCGGCGAACTGACCATAGGCCGGCACACTCAGCTAAGCCCTGTCGGAGCCTATGAGAAAGTACATAAGGGAACCGGGTTCGTAGGCGTTCTCGCGATTCTCGCGCCGTTCCTTATCATGACCTACTACGGAATAGTCGGCGGCTGGGCGCTCAAAGACATGTTCTCATACATAACCACCGGCATTGGCGCGGATTTCGGCGCTCTCATCTCCGGCGGGCTCGGTCTGGGCGTATGGCAGCCGGTGCTGTGGAACCTGCTGTTCATGCTGATTACATGGGCGGTTTGCATCTTCGGCGCAAGCGGCATTGAAAAGGCCAGCAAATTCATGATGCCGGCGCTGTTCGTATTGCTGATTCTCGTCATCATCCGCTCGGTCACGCTTCCGGGCGCGGGCGCGGGGCTGGAGTTCATCTTCGCCAACACAAGCGGATTTTCTATGGCCGCTATTCCCGCGGCGCTTGGCCAGGTGTTCTTCTCGCTCAGCCTCGGAATGGGCGCGATGATCACCTACGGCAGCTATCTTTCCAAGAGCGAGATTCTTCCCAAGAGCACGCTTATTATTGCCGGAATGGACACATCTGTTGCGGTTTTGGCCAGTATCGCCATTTTCCCGGCCGTGTTCGCCATGGGCGGCGAGCCCGGAGCGGGAGCAGGGCTTGCGTTTATCACCCTGCCCGGCGTATTCGATCAAATGCCCTTGGGCGCGGCAGTCGGCGCGGCGTTCTTCCTGCTCATATTCTTCGCGGCGCTTACCTCGGCGATCTCGCTTGTCGAAGCGTGCAGCTCCTTTATGGTCGACAGCTGGGGCATGAAAAAGAAGCCCGCCGTCACCATCCTTTGCGTAGTCCTTTCGGCATTGTCGATTCCCAACGCGATGTCCTTTGCCGAGGGAAATCCATTCTCGAGCACCAATGTCCTCGGAACGGGAATGAATCTCTTCGACGTTGTGGACTTTATCGCGAACAACCTCATTTTGCCGATAGGCGGTCTGCTGATGTGCATCGTTATCGGCTGGCTCTGGAAGCCTGAGAACGCGATTTCGGAAATCGAAAGCACGCCCAACTACACTTTCAAGCTCAAGATGGCGTGGAAGCGCTGCATCCAGTTCGTTACCCCTATCTTGATCCTCATTGTGTTGTTCATCCAGATACAGACGATTATCGGGATGTACACAGCGTAATATTTTTAAATCAGAACTCCCCGCCGTTACGGCGGGGAGTTTATGGAGACAATTTTAAGATCTGTTTTAAGATCTGTTTTGAAATTCTTATCTTGACAATCAAACTGAGACATCTTATAATAAAAACAGAGGGTAGGCCGCATAACGGCTACGCCCAAAGTTTACCGATTACAAAGTAACCGTTATCCTTGGACGGGGGCGGTTACTTTGCGTTTATCGCATTTATCGTAAGCGCTGAACACGTTATAATTAACGCCGCTATAAAAGCTGTTACAGCAACTATATATTTCACGCTTTTCCACATTTGCCTCACCTCCTCGGAGGCAGGGCGTAACCGTCCACAAGCTACACCCTCTGCATTAATTCTACATGATGGAACAGGGTTTGTCAATTATAACCAAAAATATGGCGTGACTCCATTCGGTTTCGGGGCAGCGCCCTGAGCAAGCAAGCGCCCGGTGTATAGCCGGATGCGATGCTTGCTTTCTTTCTTTTTGCTTTATCTTGTATAGGTGGTCTTGCTGTGTTATACTGCAAACGGAGGGACGCATTATTGGCATAACGATGTAGCAGGTGGTCATTCGCAAGGGCCGGAATCTGCCTCGATAAAAATGATTGTTCGTTACGTTTGCACAAGATGCGGTAAAGAAAAGACAGAAGATGAGTTGGAGGACATCCCAGTATAAGTAATATCTTCATTGCGAGTCGCAGAATCAACCGGGCGCGAACCTTGCGGTTTACGCCCGGCTAATTTTGCGCTTATGCTGCCCCGCTTTACGGCCGATAGTTCTTTGTTTATGCTGTGCTTACCGGCCAAAATCCACGATTACGTCGCCGCTGGAGGCGTTTATTTCCAGCCTGTTCCGCGCGCCGCCATTGTTTACGGCGTGTGTCCCCGTGTCTTCACCGTCCACCACCATGTCCCCAAAGCCTGTTTCTATATCGTAGGAGTAATCCGAAATTGGAGACTCGGTGTCCACTTTCACCAATCCAAAGCCGGCGGTAATCACAGTTTTGCCCGCCAGCGCGCCGTCAACATTAACGTCTCCGCTGCCCGAGTCTATTACAAGGCTGCCCGTTGAAATACCATCGGCAACAAGGTCGCCAAAACCCATTGTAACGGAAGCGTTTGTCAAAACGCAATTCTCTAAGTTAATTCCGCCAGAACTGCTGTCAGCCGAAAATTGTGAGGCTGTCACCGCCGTAAAATTCCCCGAGCCAAAGCCGGAGCTGTAAGTCAAGCTGTCCGCGTTGAGGTTAGTCCCCACAAAATCTCCGCTGCCCAGGGTCGCGTCAATGGAGTCTGAGGTGAGGTCGGATAAAATAACCGAGCCAAATCCGCTTTCAATTACTGTATCCTTCGCCGCAAAGTCGCCCGCCACAATATCGCCAGAACCGGCGTAGATGCTTACACGCTCAAGCTGCGCGCCGCGCGGCAGATACACGGTTGCTTTATGCTGAGGGGTATCGTCAGTGTTGAAGCTGAATATCATAAACCGGTTCTGCTCCCGCGCCGACTGCGTTACGCTAAGCGTATCGCCGCTTACATTCCACGTCCATTCGTCCTCGTAGCCGCGCAGCTCTATTACGTAGCGGTCTGCGGCAACAAATTCAATATCGCCAAAATCGACGTCAAGATCTATGTTTTTAAATTCGTCGAACGTGTCTTCCATTACCTTTACGTCGCCGTACCGCACAAGCTTCGGGCCGTTGTCCCAGTACATGCCACTGCGTTCCGCGCCAGTCGCAAACCCTATGGCTATCAGCAATAGCCCGGCGACTACCGCCAGGATAGATACTTTCCAGATCATCTTCATTTGGCCGCCCTCCTCTTGATAAAATTACCCACTGTTCTGCTCAGCCAGCTAAAGCAACGCTTGGCAAGCGCCACCGTTCCCCACAGTACCGGAATACCTAATCCAAAGGAAACAAGCCCCGTACCCAGATAAAAGATAGCCGAAGAAAGGCTCTGAAAAAAGATCGGTACGCTTAACAGCACCGTTGCAAGGCCGGCGGCCAGCAGAGCGACGCCGGTGATGCCGAAGGAGAACACCACTGCTAAAACCATCATGAGAAGCATGAAGATAAACGCCGCAAAGACCAGAGCTAACGGCAGCGCCACAGGGGCGGCAAATATAGAGAGAATAACGACCCACACGGTTGAAAGTCCGCGCTTTGCCGTTTTTTGGTCAAAAGGCGTGTCAGCCTCTTTTACCGCGTAATCTGCGATTATCTGCGCCGCCGCGTTGGCGGGAGAGCCCAGTTCTAAGATGGCGGACGCCTCGTTTTCTTCTCCCGCGTCGTCAAAGTACTGTTCGTAGTAGCTAAGCGCGTCCTGCGCCTCTTCCGCCGGCAGCTTACGCAGCTTCCGCCGCAGCTGCTCAAGAAATTCATTCCTGTTCACCGCGCTCACCTCCGTACAAAATCTGGTCAACTTTTCCTTTAAATTCCTCCCACGCCGCAAGCGTTTCGTCAAGCTTTTCCCTGCCGGTATCGGTTATTTGATAATACCTCCGGTTGCGCCCGGCGTAGGGCTGGTCGTATACAGTGAGAAAATCCTCTTTTTGCAGCCTGCGCAGCACCGGATAGAGCGTCGATTCCGAAACGCTGATAACTTCCTTTACCGATTGCGTGAGAATATAGCCGTAGGCGTCTTCTCTCGACAGGGTAGCCAGCACGCAGACGTCAAGTAGCGCCGTCCCAATCTGAAAATTCATAGTAACCCCTTTCTAAAACAATATAGTTGAATTAACTATAT
>QMCE01000406.1_pt1 | contig 64776 bp, 76 predicted proteins | sample 1821851 | NCBI WGS metagenome assembly QMCE01 (sample SAMN09453174, study PRJNA476694) | Termite gut metagenome, whole genome shotgun sequencing project. | isolation source: worker | host: Odontotermes sp. | place: South Africa:Pretoria | collected 2016-01-28
CAAGGCACGAGATTGCGGCACTCCTTGGTGGAATGCAAAATCGAGTAACGCGGCAGAAAGTCCGCCTGGCGGTGGGATAACCAATTTATAACTCGGTCAGGACACTAGCCTATGGCGTCTCGCGCATCAGGTTCACCAGTTCTATCCGGCTGTTGACGCCGAGCTTGCGGTAAAGGTTCGCGCTGTGCATGTTAACGGTGGATTGCGATATCTTCAGCTGCCCGGCAATCTGCCGCATTGTAAAACCATCCAGCAGCAGGCGGCATATCTGGCTTTCCCGCGGGGTAAGCCGATAGCGCCGCATGGCTTCGGCCAGCGGCCCGTCGGTTTCCGCGATTTCGGAGTCGGCGACCCAATCGTCTTTGAAGTAGCTGCGCTGTAAAAAAGGAAAGCAGATGAAGTAAGCAAGGCATGCCAGCACCGATGCCCCGGCCAGCACAATGACGCCGGCGCTTTGCCCCAGCCGCCCCAGCAGCCTGCCCAAGGCAATGCTGCCGCCGCCGCCTATCACCCCAAACCACAGGCACAGTTTCAAATGGTTCATGTTGCGGTATTTCCGGCCCGTTACCCCCATGTTATAGTACAGGGTAATCATGCCCATCGTGCCGGAAAACCCGGTGAATATGGCAACGAAAATTCCCGCGCCGGGATAAATAAGCGCAAAGGCATAACAAAGGGCCGCCAGCAGAAAAGCCGAGAAGGTCGTGTTCCACACCGTGAACAGGCTGCCGTTTACACGCGCAAAAACAACCCAGTACACCCCGCAGCCCAGCAGCCCGCCCGCAAAATGCCACAGGTAAACCTCGGGCAAATGAATGCCGGAGAGGCTGTCCAGCATAATTTTGCCCGCGCCCTTCACGAAAATGGCGAAAAAGCAGTTGATGGCCAGTGAAAAGTAGGCCATCTTCCTCACCGGGCCCGCCGGCAGCAACGCGTCGGGGACGTTCAGGTCTTCCTTTTTGAAACGCAGCACGGCAGACAAGGCCACCGCCAGAATGATAAGGGAGACGATTTTCTCGGCGAAGCCGCCAATCCACGCCGGCCACCACAGCAGGGAAAACAGGTTCAGGCACACAAAGGCCAGCAGCATGCCATAGAACTTTTCGGTATTGTTCATCACATACACATAGGGCACGAGGATGCTTACGTTTACAAGCCCCAGCATGGCGCCCACCACCGGCGCGGCATACAGTTGCCAGCCGGCGGGCAAAACAAACAAAAACACCGTCATTCCCACCAGCAGCATCGCGGCGGCGGCGCGCGCGGTTTTTACAAACCACTCCTTTTTGTAAAAGCAGATATAAACGGCTGAGCTAAGCAGGTTTGTGCCGTGGATAACGCTGCGAATGTCGGCGGTGTAGGCCTGGGCGGAGGAAGGAACGGCCGTCCACCAAGTGGTGAACACGATGACCCAGGCATAATACAACACCCATATCAGCAGATAGGGAGCATTTTTGGGGCCAAGGCCCTCCGTTGCCACAACTCTTTTCACTGTTTATACCTTCAGTTCTCCTGCCTCGGCAATGTCCCCTTCGTTCGCGGCCAGCAAGGGGCGTATCACCCCGGCCAAAAAAGCCTCCACCTGTTTTTCGGCCCGGCCGGTGAAGGCGGCGGGGTCCAGCGCGCCAGCCAATTCGTCAGGGCCAAGGCCAAAGGCCGCGTCGGCGGCAACGCGGGCCAGAAGGTCGTTCGGGCGGCCCTCCTCCTTCACGGCGCGGGCGGCGGCCTGGCTGTGTTCGCGCAGCCTTTCGTGCAGCTCCTGCCGGTCGCCTCCCTTCTTCACCGCCCGCATTAAAATGTTCTCGGTGGCCATAAAGGGCAGCTCGGCGGCCAGGCGCGCGGCTATCACCTTGGGGTACACCACCAGGCCGTCGCACACGTTCAGCAGCAGTTCCATAATGGCGTCCGCCGCCAAAAAACCCTCGGCCACGGCAATGCGGCGGTTGGCCGAGTCGTCCAGCGTGCGCTCGAACCACTGGGTGGCGGCGGTGATAGCCGGGTTCACGGCGTCGGCCATCAGGTAGCGCGCCAGGGCGCAAACGCGCTCGGCGCGCATGGGGTTGCGCTTGTAGGGCATGGCCGAGGAACCTATCTGGCTTTTCTCAAAAGGCTCCTCCATCTCCTTAAAGCTCTGCAATATGCGCAAATCACTCGCGAACTTATGGGCGCTTTGCCCAAGGCCCGAAAGCGCCGACAATACCCCGTAATCCACCTTGCGGGAATAGGTTTGCCCGCTCACCGGGGCCAGCTTCTCCATACCCATCTCCCGCGCAATGCGCGCCTCCACGCGGTCAATGCGCGCGTCCGCGTCGGGGAACTCGGCAAACAGCTCGGCAAAACTGGCCTGGGTGCCGGTGGTGCCCTTGCTGCCCAAAAGGGCCAGGGTTTCAACGCAAAAATCCATGTAGAACTCGTTCATCCACAGGCAGGCCCGCTTGCCCACGGTGGTGGGCTGGGCCGGCTGCAAATGGGTATAGGCCAGCGCCGGCAGCGCCTTGTGCGCCTCGGCAAAGCCGGCCAGCAGCCGCAACAGGCCCAGCAGCTTTTTACGCAGCAGCAAAAGGCCCTCTTTCATCACAAGAATGTCGGTGTTGTCCCCCACATAGGCGCTGGTGGCCCCCAGGTGAATAATGCCCGCCGCCCCGGGGCATTGCCGCCCGTAGGCCCACACATGGGCCATCACGTCGTGGCGCACCTCGGCCTCCCGCGCCTCGGCCTCGGCGTAGTTGATGTTCTCCGCCTGGGCTTCCAGTTCGGCCACCTGCGCGGCGCTCACCGGCAGGCCCTCGGCGGCCTCGGCGCGGGCCAGGGCCACCCACAGCCGCCGCCAGGTGCGGAACTTGTTGTCCGGCGAAAAGATGTACTGCATCTCCTTCGAGGCATAGCGGGCCTCGAAGGGGGAAACATATTTATCTCGGCTCATGCGGCCCTCCTTCACGCTGTTTAAACTGTTGCATATATAGCAAATTCTTGCGAATATATATCATCATTATTGTCTATAGTGCATAATATCCGACCCCGCCCTCAAACAGCCGCTGGTGCATGTTGCCCGGCACGTTCACATACAGCCCCTCGCCGCCGCGCTCGGTGTGGGCCATTTTGCCCAGCACCCGCCCGTCGGGGCTGGTAATGGCCTCCACGGCCAGCGCGCTGCCGTTCGGATTGTGGCGAATGTCCATCGTGGGCCGCCCCTCAAAGTCCACATATTGGGTGGCTATCTGCCCGGCCTTCGCCAGCGCCGCCAGCGCCGCTTCGGGGGCCGTAAAGCGCCCCTCCCCGTGGCTGACGGCGAGGGTGTGCACCGCCCCCACCGGCTCTTTCGCCAGCCAGGGCGAGAGGTTCGAGGCCACGCGCGTGCGCACCAGCATGCTTTGGTGCCGCCCGATGGCGTTCACCGCGAGGGTGGGCGCGTCCGCCGCCGGGGCCGTGATTCTGCCGCAGGGCACAAGCCCCAGCTTCACCAGTGCCTGAAATCCGTTGCAGATTCCCAGCATTAGGCCGTCGCGCTGTTCCAGCAGTTCGGCCACGGCCTCGGCCACCGCCGCCCCGCGGAAAAAGGCCGCGATAAGCTTGGCGCTGCCCTCCGGCTCGTCCCCGCCGGAAAAGCCCCCCGGCAGCACCACCATCTGGCTGCGCGCAATGCCCTCGGCCAGCCGCGCGGCGCTGGCCGCCACCTCGGCGGGGGAGAGGTTGCGGATAACGCACACCTCGGCCTTTGCCCCGGCGCGGGTAAGGGCGCGCGCGGTGTCAAGCTCACAGTTCGTGCCGGGGAACACCGGTATCAGCGCGCGCGGCCGCGCAAAGCCCAATTTCGGCGCGCGGCGCGCCCCGGCCTCCACGCTGAAAGAAAGCGCCTCTGCCTCCCCGCCCGGCGAGGGCCCCCGGCAGGGGAACACCGGCTCCAGCCGCGCCTGCCAGGCTTCCTCAATCTCATTAAGGTCAACCTTCGCGCCCCCGGCCTCAAAGGCATAGCGTCCCATCGTCTCGCCCAGCGGCAGGCCTGCTTCGGCCTCGCCGTCCAGCTCCACCACAAAGCTGCCGAAGGCCGGGGCAAACAGGGCCTCTTCGCTGATGTCATCACTCAGGGCAAAGCCCAGCCGGTTGCCAAGGCACATCTTGAACAGCGCCTCGGCAAGCCCGCCCGCGCCGGGGGCGTACACGGCCAGCACCTTTTTCTGCTCGATAAGCCGCCCAAGCTGCGTAAGCGCCAGCTTGAAGCCCGCCGCCGAGGGAACCAGCCCGCCGGGCGGCTTCAGCCACACAACCCGGCTTTGGGGAAGCTGAAACTCCCCGGGCGGCACCCGCTTTGCGCTGCCCGCCGCCACCGCGAAGCTCACCAGCGTGGGCGGCACGTCCAGCGCCTCGTAACTGCCGGACATGGAGTCCTTCCCGCCAATGGCCGCCACGCCCAAATCCAGCTGGGCCTGCATGGCCCCCAGAAGGGCGGCCAGCGGCTTGCCCCAGCGCGCGGGCTCGTCCCGCAGGCGCTCGAAATATTCCTGAAAGCTAAGGCTGATATCGCGCAGCTTAAAGCCCGCGGCGGCCAGCTTGGCCACGCTGTGCACCACGGCAAGGTAAGCCCCGTCGTAGGGGTTTTGCTCGGCGATGAAAGGGTCGAAGCCGTAGGCCATGCCGGCGCAGCTGTCGGTTTCACCCTCCATGGGCAGCTTCATCACCATGGCCTGGGCGGGGCTAAGCTGCCGCCGCCCGCCAAAAGGCATGCGCAGGCTGGCCGCGCCAATGGTGGAATCGAATCGCTCCACAAGGCCCTTCTGGCTGCAATAGCGCAAATCGCCCGCCATGGCTTTCATCTTTTCGGCGAGGCCCGGGCCCTTCGGGGCCTCCACCACGGGCAGGGGCAGGGCGGGCACCCGCGCGCCGGCCTCTTTTGCCGCGCCGTTCGAGGCCAAAAACTCCCGCGCGATGTCCACAATCACCTTGCCGCGCCAGCGCATTCTCAGGCGCTTTTCTTCGGTGACCACGGCCACCCGCGTGGCCTCAAGGTTCTCCTCGGCGGCCAGCGCCATAAAGGCGAAAACGTCCCCCGGGGCCAGCACCACGGCCATGCGCTCCTGGCTCTCGCTGATGGCAAGCTCGGTACCGTCCAACCCCTCGTACTTCCTCGGCACGGCGTCAAGGTCAATGTCCAGCCCGTCGGCCAGCTCGCCAATGGCCACGGCCACGCCGCCCGCGCCAAAATCGTTGCATCGGCGAATAAGCCGCGCGGCGGCGGGGTTTTTAAACAGGCGCTGAAGCTTGCGCTCCACCGGGGGGTTGCCCTTTTGCACCTCGGCGCCGCAGCTGGCAAGGCTATCGGCCCCGTGCGCCTTAGAGGAACCCGTCGCCCCGCCGCAGCCGTCGCGCCCGGTGCGCCCGCCCAGCAGCAGCACGGCGTCGCCGGGCCTCGGGGCCTCGCGGCGCAAATTCGCCAGCGGCACGGCCCCCAGCACCGCGCCAATCTCCATGCGCTTGGCAATGTAGCCGGGGTGGTATATTTCGGTTACATGGCCTGTGGCAAGCCCCACCTGGTTGCCATAGCCCGCATAGCCCGCCGCCGCCGAGGTACACAGCTTGCGCTGGGGCAGCTTGCCGGGCAGGGTGCTTTCCACGGGGGCGGTCGGGTCGCCCGCGCCGGTAACGCGCATGGCCCCGAACACATAGCCCCGGCTGGCCAACGGGTCTCGTATGGCCCCGCCAATGCAGGTGGCCGCGCCGCCATAGGGCTCAATCTCGGTGGGGTGGTTGTGCGTCTCATTCTTGAACAGCAGCAGCCAGTCCTCCTCGCTGCCGCCCTTATCCGCCTTGATGCGCAGGCCGCAGGCGTTCACCTCGTCGCTCTCATCCAGGTTTTCAAGCCCGCCCTCCGCCTTGATGGCCCTGGCGGCTATGGTGGCCAAATCCATCAAGGTCTGCGGCCTGGCCTTTTCGTCTGAATATAGCTTCTTTCGCAATTCTATATATTTATTATAAGATTTTAGTGTTTTTTCATCCTCTATAGTCACCTGCCGCAGCACCGTGCCAAAGGTGGTGTGGCGGCAGTGGTCGCTCCAATAGGTGTCTATCACACGCAGCTCGGTCAGGCTGGGCGCGCGGCCCTCGCCGGCAAAATAGTCCCGGCAGAAGGCGAGGTCGGCGGCGTCCATGGCAAGGCCGTACTCCGCCAGAAAGGCCGGGATGCTCTCCGCCCCCAGCGCCAAAAAGCCCTCCAGCACCGGCACGTCCGGCGGCCGGGGGTAGGCCCGGTGCAGCCCGGCGGGCACATCCAGCCCGGCCACGCGGGCCTCCACAGGGTTTACCACATAATTTTTAATTTTATCGAATTCTTCATTGCCAATGCTGCCATAAAACAAATAGACCTTGGCGCTGCGAACCTCGGGACGCTCCCCCTGGCTCAATAGCTGAACGCACTCGGCGGCGGAGTTTGCCCGCTGGTCGAACTGGCCGGGCAGGTACTCCACCGCAAGCACCCGGTCAGCCTCGGGCAGCTTATCCAGCACATCGTCCAGCGGCGGCTCGCTGAACACCGTGGGCAGCGCCGCCGCCAGCAGCGCCTCATCGATGCCCTCCACGTCGTAGCGGCACAAAAGGCGCAGGCGCGCAAGGCCCGCGATGCCCAAAATTCCCCGCAGCTCGTCCAGCAGCCCGGCCGCCTCTACGGCATAAGGCGGCTTTTTTTCCACATATACCCGGTGAACCATGGGCACTCCTTCTTGCTCATTGTTTTTGCGCAGTCCTGCCAATATCCTTGCGGTAGTGCATATTATTAAATGTTATTTTATCCACAGCCCCATAGGCGGCGGCAAGGGCCTGCTCAAGTCCTTCAACCATCGCCGTCACGCCCAGCACCCGCCCGCCCGCAGTCAGGGTCTGCCCGTCGTCCAGCCGGGTTCCGGCATGGTAAATTTGCACGCCGGGCAGGGCGGCGGCTTCTTCCAAGCCACTTATGGCAAGGCCGCTTCCGTAAGCGCCGGGGTAGCCGCCGCTGGCCAGCACCACGCAGGCGGCGGCGCCGGAGGCAACGCGCAGCATGTCTGGCCGCAGGCGGCCCTCGGTGCAGGCCAGCATGGCGGCCAAAAGGTCGCCCTCCATCAGCGGCAGCACCACCTGGGTTTCAGGGTCGCCAAAGCGGCAGTTGTACTCAATCACCTTCGGCCCCTGTGGGCACAGCATCAGCCCGAAGTAAAGGCAGCCCTTAAAAGGCGCGCCCGCCCGGCGCAGGGCCTGCACCGTGGGCATAAAAATCTCCTCCATGCAGCGCCGGGCCATGGCTTCCGTGTAAAAGGGCGAGGGCGCCACGGCCCCCATGCCGCCGGTGTTGGGGCCTTTGTCGCCGTCATAAGCGCGCTTATGATCCATGCTGCTGGCCAGCGGCAGCAGCCTTTCGCCGTCGCACAGGGCCAACACGCTCAGCTCCGGCCCGGTGAGGAATTCCTCCACCACCACCGAGGCCCCGGCCTCGCCGAAGCGCCGCTCCGTCAGCATGGCGCGCAGGGCGGCCTCGGCCTCGGCCTCGCTTTCGCAAATCACCACGCCCTTGCCCAAGGCCAGGCCGTCGGCCTTCACCACCACGGGGCAGCACCCCCGCGCGCGAATGTATGCCATGGCCTCGCCCACCTCGCCAAAGCTTTGCCACTCGGCGGTGGGAATGCCATTATCCCGCATCAGCCCCTTGGCAAAGGCTTTGCTGGACTCTATGCGCGCCGCCGCGCGCGTTGGCCCAAAGGCCGGGATGCCCTTTGCTTCCAGCGCGTCCACCATGCCCGCAGCCAAGGGGTCGTCCGGCGCCACCACTACATAATCCACAAGATTATCGGCGCACCATGCCACAACTTTTGCGATATCTTTGATATCCAGTGGTAGGCATTCGGCCTCCGCCGCCATGCCTCCGTTGCCGGGAATGGCAACAAGCTCGCCGCACAGCGGGCTTTGCCGCAGTTTTTTTACAAGGGCGTGTTCCCGCCCGCCGCCGCCGATAACCACAACCCTCAAAGGCATAAGCTCTCCAGTGCTCGAATCACTACATTAACAATACAATAGTGAGAATATAATATTTCAATGCGTAAACAGCCGCAACCCTGTAAAGGCCATCACAATGCCGTACTTGTCGCAGGTGGCGATAACGTGGTCGTCCCGGATGGAACCGCCAGGCTGGGCGATACAGGACACCCCGCTGAGATGCGCGCGCTCGATGTTGTCCCCAAAGGGGAAGAAGGCGTCGCTGCCCAGAGCCACGCCCCCCTGCGCGGCAAGGTATTCCCGGCGCTCTTCCGCGTCCATCAGCTTGGGCTTCTTGGCAAAAATTCCTTTCCAGGCCTCGTTTTCCAGCAAAGTGCCGGCGTATTCGCCAAGATAAAGGTCTATGGCATTGTCCCTGTCCGGGCGGGAAAGCCCCTCCAAAAAAGGCAGCGCCAAGGTCTTGGGGTGCTGGCGCAGGTGCCAAAGGTCGGCCTTGCCGCCGGCCAGGCGGGTGCAGTGAATGCGGCTTTGCTGGCCGGCCCCCACGCCGATGGCCTGCCCGTCCTTCGCGTAACACACCGAGTTGCTCTGCGTGTATTTCAGCGTGATAAGCGCCACCAAAAGGTCGCGCCTTTGTTCTTTTGAGAGAAACTTGCCGCGCGTGGGGATGTTCTCAAGCAGGCTTTCGTCTATGCGTGCCTCATTGCGGCCCTGCTCAAAGGTGATGCCGAAAACGTCCTTACGCTCTAATTTTGCCGGGCGGTAGCTGGGGTCTATTTGCACCACGGTGTAGCCGCCCTTGCGCTTCGCCTTGAGGATTTCAAGGGCCTTCGGGCTGTAGCCGGGCGCGATAACGCCATCGCTTACCTCATGCCGCAACAGGCGCGCGGTGGCTTCGTCGCACTCGTCTGAAAGGGCCGCGAAGTCCCCATAGCTGGACATTCGGTCAGCCCCTCGCGCCCGCGCGTAGGCGGCGGCTTGCGCGTTCAGCTCGGCCTTTTCCTCCACGCCATAGGCCTGCCGCAGCAAGGGAGAAAGCGGCAGCCCAATGGCCGCGCCCGCCGGTGAGGTGTGCTTGAAGGAAGCCGCCGCCGGCAGGCCCGTGGCCTCGCGAAGCTCCCGCACCAATTGCCAGCCGCCCAGCGCGTCCAGGAAATTGATGTAGCCCGGCCTGCCGTTCAGCACCGTCACGGGCAGCGCGCCCCCCTGCAGATAAATGCGCGCCGGGCTTTGGTTCGGGTTGCAGCCGTATTTCAGTTCCAGTTCAGCCAAGCTTTGCCCCCTTTATCTTTCGTACTTATTGTAGATTCGCGTTTCCTCCGCGCCGTGCATGGGCAGCGTGCGCACAAACAGCGATACCTTGTTCTCGTCGTTCAGGCTTTGCCACATGGCCCGGCCCAGCGCGTCAATGCCGTCGGGCAGGGCCACGCACACCGGCTCCCCGCTAAAGGCGGGCAGCGGCTCACCGGGGCCGGCGTAGGTGCTGATGAAATGCCCCTGCCCCGCCGCCGGCTCGGGATATTCAAAGAAAAACCGCTGCGCGCCGCCGCCGGGCGCTCTTTTTATGATGGAAAGCTTGTACGAAAAGCCCCCCAGTCCCAGCGCAATCAGCCCGGAAATGCGCGAGGTATAGTGGGGCGCGTCCGGCTCAAAGGTTCGGCCGCGCAGCGCCGCCTCAAAGCTGCCGCCGGCCTCCAGCGCCTCCCAAATCGTGTCGGTCTGCTCGCCGTTCGTCACAATGCTGGCCTCCCCGCTGCGGCGCACGGCGCTGTAGATAATCAGGCTGGGGTCTTGCACAAGGGCGGGGTTCGCCGGGCGGGTGGCAATGCCATCCCCGTCCCGCACAAACACGCGGTTGCGCGAATTTTCGCTGCGCCCCATGATGAAGTAGGCCATCACGCCGCGCCGCCCGCAGGCGCTGCGCCCCAGCAAAATACCGCGCCCCGGGTAAGGATTCCCCGCCAGCAAATCTTCAAGTTTTCTCGCCTCAAGGCTCACCATACCTTACCTCCCTGATATTACTATTCAGAATGACAGGCCTTGCTTCAAGCCAAACCAGACCCGTAGGGGGCGCCCCCTTGGGCGTCCCAAAATACGCGAATACATCTCCGGCGCGACACCCAGCGAGGCCGGCGCCCCCTTCACAGCTCATCGTCCAGCGCCAATTCTCCGCTGCACAGGGCCTGTAGCGCCGCCGGCAGCAGCTTCCACTCGGCTTCCTCCATCACCCGGCGCTGAAGGGTCTGGGGGGTGTCCTCGGGCAGCACCTTCACGGCCTTCTGCGCAATAATGGCCCCGCCGTCCACCTCGGAATTCACGAAGTGCACCGTCGCGCCGCTCAGCTTCACCCCTCGGTCCAGCGCGGCCTCGTGCACCTTCAGGCCATACCAGCCCGGCCCGCAAAAGGCCGGTATCAGGCTGGGGTGTACGTTGATGATGCCGCCGGGGTAGGCCGCCAGCACGCGCGGGCCCAAAATGCTCATAAAGCCCGCCAGCACCACCACGTCCACGCGGTGGCGTCCCAGCTCGCCCAGCAGGGCCTCGTCAAAATCGGCCGGGCGCTTGCAGCGCGCGCGCTCCAGCACCACGGCGGGAATGCCCGCCCGCTCGGCGCGCTTCAAGGCCGGAGCCCCCGCGCGGGAGGAGAGCACCAGCACCAGCCTCGCGCCGGGCAGGCGGCCCGCGTCCCGCGCGTCGATAAGCGCCTGAAGGTTCGTGCCGCCGCCGCTCACCAGCACCGCCACCCGCTTTGGCTGGGCGGGCGGCACACCCGGCGCGCCCGAATCCCTGCCCTCGCGCCCGGCGGGCGCGGGGCTCCGGCCCAGCTCCGGCACCACAAATCCCGCCGCGCTCATGCCAGCACCACGCCTTCCTCGCCCGCCGCCACCTCGCCGATGGCATAGGCGCAAAGCCCCTCCCCGGCCAGCGCGGCCAGCGCGGCGCTTTCGTCCTTTGGGGCCACGGCGGCCACCATGCCAAGGCCCATGTTGAAGGTGTTGAACATGTCCCGCCGGGGGATGTTCCCCGCGCGGGCCAGCAGCTCAAAGATGGGCGGCGTCTCAAGGCGGGCCGTGTCCATTTTGGCGCACAGGCCCTCCGGCAGCATGCGGGGTATGTTCTCGAACCACCCGCCCCCCGTAATGTGGCACAGCCCCTTCACCTTCACGGCTTTCAGCAAAGCCAGCACAGGTTTAACATAAATTCTGGTCGGTTCCAGCAATTCTTCGCCCAAATCGCGGCCAAGTTCCGCCTCATGGCGGCCCAGCGCCGCCGGGTTCGCCTCCACGCCAAAGGCCCTGCGCACAAGGGAAAATCCGTTCGAGTGCAAGCCCGAGGACGGCAGCGCCAGCAACACATCCCCGGCTTTCACGTTTTCGGCGCGCAGCAGGGCGGCCTCGTCCGCCATCCCCACGGCAAAGCCCGCCAGGTCATACTCGCCGGGGGCATAGTGCCCCGGCATCTCGGCGGTTTCGCCGCCCACCAGGGCGCAGCCCGCGCGCACGCAACCCTCGGCCACCCCGGCCACAATGGCCTCGGTCTTCGCGGGGTCGGCCCCGCCGCTGGCAATGTAATCAAGGAAAAACAACGGCGCGGCCCCGGCGCACAGAATGTCGTTCACGCACATGGCCACGCAGTCTATGCCCACGCTGTCGTGCCTGTCCATCAAAAAGGCGATGCGCAGCTTGGTGCCCACGCCGTCCGCGCCGCTCACCAGCACAGGCCTCGCCATGCCGGAAAGGTTGGGCGCGAACATCCCGCCAAAGCCGCCCAGCCCCCCCAGCACCCCCGCCGTTCGGGTGCGCTCCACATGGGCCTTCATGCGCCGCGTCGCCTCGTAGCCGGCGGTGATATCCACCCCGGCGTCGGCATAGCTTTGGCTGTGGCTGTGCTCCATGCTCGGCTCCTCAAGCTATATTATTTTGAATGTATTAACATTATATGCTATTAAACGGCCGCAATTTTTTGTTCAAACTTGCTTATTTCTTTCTTGGCGGGCGGCGATACCGGATAACGCCCGGTGAAGCATCCGTCGCAGTAGCCCAGCTTGCAGCCCGGCGCCAAATGCTGCAAAGCCTCAATCGAAAGGTAGCCCAGCGAGTCGGCCCCGATAAGCCCGCAAATCTCCTCCACCGTGCGTCCCGAGGCAATGAGCTTCTCGCTGGACTTGATGTTCGTGCCAAAGTAGCAGGGGTAGAGGAAGGGCGGGCAGCTCAGCAGCATATGCACTTCCTTTGCCCCGGCCTCGCGCAGCAGGCGAATAATTTGCAAACTGGTGGTGCCCCGCACAATGGAATCGTCCACCATCACCACGCGCTTGCCGGCCACGGTGGCGGCCACGGGGTTCAGCTTAATGCGCACGCCCGTCTCGCGCTGGGCCTGCCCGGGCGCAATGAAGGTGCGCCCGATGTATTTGTTTTTCAAAAAGCCGATGCCGTAGGGCACGCCGCTTTTTTGGGCGTAGCCCAAGGCGGCGTCCAGGCCGGAATCCGGCACGCCAATCACCACGTCGGCGTCGATGGGGTGCTCCTCGGCCAGCGCCTGCCCGGCGCGCAGCCGGGCCATGTGTACGCTCTCGCCCTCTATTACGGAATCCGGCCGCGCGAAGTAAACGTACTCGAACACGCAAAAGGCGCTTTCGCCCCCGCAGTGCGCCCGAATGCTGCGCAGCCCTTCGCGCCCCGCCACCACTATCTCGCCCGGCTCAATGTCCCGCACAAAATCCGCGCCCACGGCGGCCAGCGCGCAGCTTTCGCTGGCAAACACCACAGCCCCGCCCAGGGCGCCCATGCACAGCGGGCGAAAGCCCTGCGGGTCCCGCGCGGCAATCAGCTTCTGGGGGCTCATCAGCACTAAGGAGTACGCGCCGCGCAAATCTCCCATGGCGCCCGCCACTGCGTCCTCAATGCTGCCCGCCGCCAGGCGGTGCTTCGTGATGGTGTAGGCAATCACCTCGGTGTCCGTCGTGGTGTGGAAGATGGCCCCGCCCCGCTCGTGGGCGCGGCGCAGTTCCTCGGCATTGGTCAGCGCGCCGTTGTGCGCCAGCGTCATGCTGCCCTTGTGGTGGTTAATCACCAGCGGCTGCGCGTCCGAGCGGCGGCGCAGCCCGCTGCTGGCGTAGCGGGTGTGGCCGAGGACTATTTGCCCGCCGCCAAGGCTGTCCAGCGTTTCCCGGCTGAACACCTCGTTCACCAGCCCCAAATCCCTGTGGCAGCTCACCACGCCGGCGTCGTTCACGGCAATGCCGCAGCTTTCCTGCCCCCGGTGCTGCAAGGCATACAGCCCGTAATAGCATAAACTCACCATGTCTTCGCTTCTGTCTTTGTTATATATGCCAAATACGCCGCATTCCTCGTGAAGCATGCCTGTCATTTGCTCTCCTTTGCGCCGGGGAAAATCACCCAATTTCATGTCATTCTGAGCGCAGCGAAGAATCTTGCCCTATGGCTGACGCGAGTTCCCGGCTCAAAGATTCTTCACTTCGTTCAGAATGACATTTCGGTCAGCACTCACTCCACCTCACCCAGCAGCCGCCGCATCACCTCTTGGTAGGCGTCCTCCACGCCGCCCAAATCGCGGCGGAAGCGGTCCTTGTCCAGCTTTTCGCCGGTGCTCGTGTCCCAAAACCGGCAGGTGTCGGGGGATATCTCGTCGGCCAGAATAATCTCCCCCTCGGGCGTGCGGCCAAATTCCAGCTTGAAGTCAATCAGCTCAATGCCCGCGCCCCTAAGGTGCTCCGTCAACACCTCGTTCACTTTTAGAGACAGCTCGGCCAGCCTGTCCAGCTCGGCCTGCGTGGCCCAGCCCATGGCCAAAATGTGGCTGTCGTTCACCATGGGGTCGCCCAGCGCGTCGTTTTTGTAGCAGGTTTCCAGCACCGTGCGCTCAAGGCGCGTGCCCTCGGCCAGCCCCAACCTCGCCGCCAGGCTGCCGGCGGCAATGTTCCGCACTATCACTTCCAGCGGCACAATCTCCACCCGCTTCACCAGCGTTTGCCGCGGCCCCAGCTCCTCCACATAGTGCGTGGGCACGCCGCGTTTTTCCAAAAGCCGCATCAGGTGGTTCGTCACCCGGTTGTTGATGGGCCCCTTGCCCTCAATGGTGCCCTTCTTGGCCCCGTTTCCGGCGGTGGCGTCGTCCTTATAATCAACAATATAATACCGCTCGTCGTCTGTTGTGTACACCTTCTTGGCCTTGCCCTCGTAAACCTGCTCCCGCTTTTCCACCGCGCGCCCCTTTCTTTAAGCCAGCTAACTCTAAGTAAAAATCTTCTGCACCTCGGCGTCCTTGGCCTCCACCTCGGCGGCCAGCGCGGCCCGCCGCGCCGCGAGGCTCTCGGCCAGCCCGGAGTCGCCCAGCGCCAATATCTGCGCGGCCAGCAAGGCGGCGTTCACGCCGCCGTCCAGCGCCACCGTGGCCACCGGCACGCCCGGGGGCATCTGCACGGTGGCCAGCAGCGCGTCCAGCCCGCCCTCCGCGCCGCCCCGGCAGGGAATGCCGATAACCGGCAGCGTGGTGTGCGAGGCCAGCACCCCGGCCAAATGGGCCGCCATGCCCGCCGCCGCGATAATCACCCCAAAGCCCGCCCCGGCGGCGCCCTTGGCAAAGTCCGCTGCCCGCTGGGGCGTGCGATGGGCGCTTATCACATGCACCTCGCAGGGAATGCCCAGCTCGGCCAGCACTCCCGCCGCCTTTTTCACCACGGGCAGGTCGCTGTCGCTCCCCATCAAAAGCGCCACTTTCATCATAACAGCACCGCCTATAATCATATTATTATGCTATTGCAGCACAGGTTGCGCACCCCAAGCAGAGGCGGGGCAAAAAAATCAGGCCGCGGTGATGCACCGATGCCTGGAAGAAGGGGTGGGGGAGTTATTGTTGCCGGGCCATGGGTTCCACGCCGCGCTTCATGCCGCACTTCAATAGTACCCGTGCGGCGGCAAAAAATCAAGCGCCGCCGGCCCGGTTCGCCCAATTGAACAGTCCGGAGGCCCGAAGGCCCCCGGATACTGTAAAAACCATACGCAAGTCGTACTAATTCCTTCTGTCGTTCTGCTTATCCGAATACATGTTTTCGTCCGCGCGGCGCACAAGGTGCTCCATGTCTTCCAAAAGGCTGCCGGGGCCTTCCTGCTGGCGCACCGCCGCCCCCAGCGAGATGGACGGCATAAAATCATACTGGCTGGCCCGGCTTGCCAAGGCGCGGCGGATGTTGTGCATCACCCTCGGCAGCATTTCCTCGCTGCAATTCGGCAGCAGCATGGCAAATTCATCTCCCCCTATGCGCGCCACCGTGCCTCCCTCGGGGCAGCACTGGCGCAGCACCTGGGCCAACACGCGCAAAAACTGGTCGCCCTGGTGGTGGCCAAGGGTGTCGTTCACCTGCTTCAGGCCGTTGGCGTCTCCCAATATCACGCCCAGGGGCTGGGTGCCCTCCTCGGTGAACCTCTGCTTCAGCGCCTCGAAAACACGCCGGTTGGCAAGCCCGGTGAGGGAATCTATCTCCACGGCCTTTTCCAGCCTGTCGATGATGCGCCGGTAGCGCGTGATGTCCAAAAGCGTGCTGTACACGCCCACGGGCCTGTCCAGCTTGTCGTACACGAAGCGTTCCCGCAGGTTGTACACCACGCCGGCGTCCTCGCTGGAATAATAGATATCGGTGCCGGCCTGGGCCTCGCCGTGGTCGTGAATGGTGGCCCCGCGCCGGCGCAGCACAAAAAAGATGCGGTCGAAATGGAAGGGAAACTCCGGCCGGATGCCCAGATACTCCAGCCAGCGCCGCCCGGCGTTGTTCGCGTCAATCACCTGCTTGTTCAGGTCGCTGACGAACAGGCATTCCTCCATGCTGTTGTAAATTTCCTCCTTGGCCACCTCCAGCAAATCGCTTTTGTGGCTGGCGGAGATGGAGGCATAGATGAACAAAACCGATATGCCCGCGCCGATGCTCGTAATATCGAAGGGCAGCGAGTAAAAAATGCGGAAGCCGCTGGACACAATAACAATAAGCATGGCCACAGCCATCACAAAGCTGGGGGCGCGGTGCCCCGCCGGCTGCTTGGGATGCTGCACGAACACCACCACCGCTGAAATGGCGGTAAGCGCATAGCAAAAAGCGGCGTGCAGCCAAAAGCCCGCGCCGCGCGTGCCGGCAATAAGGTGAATCGGCTCCATCGCCACCACCAGTTGCTCCCTGCGCAGAATGGTATGCCAGGGGCTGGTGAAAACCAAAAGCGCCATAAGGGCCATCGGGATAAACAGGCTCAGCTTGAGGCGCTTCGTAACATATCGGTCCAGCCGGTAAAAACGCATCACCAATATCAGCTCGGCTACAGACACACCGGCCACAAAAATGAATTTCACGTTATAAAGGTACAGCACCGCCCAGGGGTCGTTGGCTAAAAAATAAACGACGTCGCTCAGCAGCCATCCCAGCACAGACAAGCCGTAACCCGTGAAAGCCCCAATGACGTTGCGCATATTTTTCTGCACGCCGGCCATCAGCATGGCCAAGCACACCGTCAGCGCCAGCACGCCCAGCACAATCACACTCATCTGGTTGGTCATATCCGTTGTTCCCTTCCGGCCTAGTTACATCAACCCACCGCGGCCCGCGTCTTGCCCAGGGCTTTGGCGATAAGCCCTGCCAGTTCCTCCTCGGGTATGGCGCAAAACACCTCCACCAGCTCCGCGTCCAGCTGGCTTCCGGCCACCTCCCGCAAAACGTCCAGCGCCTCGGCGTGGCTGCGCTTTGGGCGGTACTCCCGGCTGGTGGACACGGCCGAATAGGTATCGGCCAGGGCGATGATGCGCGCCTCCAGAGGAACGTCCGCCCCCGGCAGGCCGTGATAGCCCTTGCCGTCCATGCGCTCGTGGTGGTACAGCACCCAGCCGCCAATCTCCGCAAAGCAGGTGTTTTCCAGCATCTGCATCCCGCAGCGGGGGTGGGCTTTAATAAAGGCCCATTCCGCCTCGCTCAAAGCGCCCTTTTTGCCCAGCACCCCGTCGGGCACGCTCATTTTGCCAATGTCGTGCAGCAGGGCGGCTTCCAAAAGCTTCGGCGGGTTCAGGCTTTGGCGGGTTTGGGCCGGCAGATGGCGCAATAGCGCCTGCACCAGGTAATATACGTGCCAGGAGTGGCCCTGGATGTAGGGGTCCTTCATTTCAATGGAGTTGACGAAGCCCTGCATCACCTCCATGGCCTTTCCGCGCAAAGAGCGCAGCATGGCCGCCTGCACCCGCACCATGGCCTCCAAAAGCAGCCCCTGCCCAAGGCCGGCCGCCGCCGCAAACAAAAAGAAAGGCTCTATGCCATAAAAAAAGCCGTACACCGCCCCCGCCACGCCGCCCAGCGCCAGCAGCAGCATCACGCAAAGGCTGAACACCCAAAAAGCGCGCCCGGGCGGTGAAGGCTCGTAGCTTTCGCGGCTGGTCTGCCGCAGCAGGCGGGCAAAGTGCAGGGCGGCCATCGCCGTTACAGCACCGCCCGCCAGCATCATCAACGCCGCCGCAATTCGCACAGGTTCCATCATTTCCCTCCGGGGGGCAGCGCATATTTTGCAAATGCTGCGGCATCTCTTCGGCGCCATTAGCACCTTTGTCACATTTTGTCACGTCCGGCGCAAAAGCGTCTCAACGCCTGACCAAAATTTAGTCCTAAAAAATTATACTCATTCCCGGCATAAAATACAATATAAAAAATAGACTTCCTTACGGCGTGAGAATGGTAAGGATAAAAGCGCGTGTCATCGGTCTTCGTAGGGGACGCCCCCTTGGGCGTCCGAGACTGTAGACAAAGTATACAGTCTTGCGGGCTTGCGGGCCGCCGAAGGCGTCGGCCCGCATTCTATGTATATTCCGCCGCCAATACTACTATAAGTATATTCTCCGCAAGGGTTTTTGAGGGTTTTGTAAAAAAGCCGGCCTATGGCTGTACGCGCCGGGCTTTTTGATGTATAATAATTTTCTGTGCAGCGCAGGCAAGCTGCCATTTCGTTTATGGAGGAAGAGCATGTCAAGAACGAAGCGATTTGTAATTTTGGGGCTGGTGCTTGTGCTGTTGTTTGCCGCCGTTACCGGCATCGCATACTGGACCGCCGGCCACAACCCCAGCCAGCGCGAACCCGGCCTGTATCTCAGCGGAAGCAAGGTGGCCCAGCCCGGCCCAGCCATGTGGGTGGGCGAAAACGAAATATCCTTCGAGGACTACCGCCACTATTTCCTCGTGCTGAAAACCTCGTTTGAAACCTGGTACGGCGGAGACGGCATGTGGGCCGACGACCCCGACGGCGACAAAGCCTATACCCTGCGCAAATCGGTGGAAACCGACATTGTGAATATGTACGCCTGGCTGGAGATAGCAAAGGAGCAGGGCATCGAGCTCAGCGAAGAAGACCGCGCCTCTATAAGCGACACCCTTGCCCAGCAGAAGGAAGAGTACGGCACGGCCTTTGCCCAGCAGCTTTCCGATATGTTCTTTGCGGACGAAGCCGCCTATCTGCGCATTACCGAGCTGCAAAAGCTTGCGGAGAAGGCACAAACCGAATACGGCGAAGCGATGAAGGCCGAGGTGGAAGCGGACGGTGAGACGGCCGAAAAGGCCGAGGCCGACTACAAGGCCGAAAACATCAGCGCCAAGCACATCCTCATCGCCTTTGATGAAGAAAACCCCGACACCGCCCAAAGCTGCTTGCGCAGATACACGAAAGCGACGACCCCGCCGCCACCTTTGACGAACTGATGCCCGAGCACACCGACGACGCCGCCGGCCTTGAAGCCAACCCCGACGGCTACACCTTCAAGGAAGGCGACATGGTGACGGAGTTCTACGAGGGCGCCCTCGCGCTGGACGAATATGAGATTTCCGAGCCCATTAAAACCACCTACGGATACCACATCATCCTGCGCCTGCCGCTCAGCGAGAGCGGCCTTGAGGCCGCCGTTTCCTCGGCCGTGTCCGCCGCCGCCGAGGCAAAGAAAACCGAAAAGCTGGACGCGGCGAAGGCCGCCATGCCCCTGCGCTACAGCGATTACTACGACCTCATGGGCCCCACCGACATCGTGTAGCAAGCAGTGGCCCCAACCGGGCCTATAATGCCCGAAAACGCCCGAAACCACCCGGAATCGGCCCGTTTTTTGCCTTGACAAGCCCCTGTCCAGTTGGTATGATTGTAAAGTCGCAGCGGCGCTCCCGCGCGCCGCTGCGCCCCCGGCCAAAAGCCGGGCGGTAATGTGCCGCCGTGAATACTGGACGGTGCAAGGCCCCGCAGCTCAGTTGGCAGGGCAGCTGCCTTTTCAGTGCTTCCTCGCGTATATGCCTGGCCAACTCATAGCTGAATAATGTACAGCCCATGATCCCGTAGCTCAGTCGGTAGAGCAATTGCCTTTTAAGCAATGGGTCCGGCGTTCGAATCGCCGCGGGATCACCATTTTTACACGAAATGCTGTACATTATCATATCACCACAAGCGGCAGGTCGCTTGTGGTTTTTTCTTTGGGAAAGCTGCCATGGCCGCTCTTTGCCGTGCCACTCCCAGTATTTTCAAAAAATTTGCGGCATCAAAAATAGATGTAGTTGTGACACCTTGCTCTTTATTTCATCAAATGTAGCTTCGCGCGAAGAATGAGAAATTGCACTTAGCCGTTGCCGCGAATGCAAAAAAACGGGAAAAGGCGAAAAAATGCCGTAAAAGCATAAAAATTAGCGCAAACTTGACTTTAACTTGCGCAAAAATTCGCAACACTGTGAGGGCAGTGCTGCGAATTTTTTATGCCCACTTTGGGGGTCAGGCCCCGGGCGCGAACCGGCCCGCTTTGGCAGACGTTTACAGGGCGTTCAGAGGGCGTTTAGAGGCCACTTAACTATGGAGCAAAAGAACCCGCGAGGCCGCTTATTGAACGGCTTTGCGGGTTTTGAACGGTTTTGTGTGGCTGTATTTGGTGAACGCTAACTGAACAGGTGTTGAAGGGCTGGATGGGGCGCGCGGCGCTTGACAGCGCACATCTTTACACTCCATGGCGTTCAGACGCATTCAATTATCGTATCATCACGGAATGTACTAACGAAGTCAGTCTAAGGCTTAATGCGACAATGCGACAGCGAGTCATTTTTAATGCGACATCTGTCGTTGTGGAACAAATACAACGAATATAGGATGTATTTGTCGCTCGGAGAAGTACACTCAGATTGGGGATTGCTAACATGGTGTGCGCGATGATACTGATTGAATATTATCTTAGAATGATTGCATAAAAATTCATCCATTGTCAGTATAGTATGCCCAACTCCACAAGCCGAGTATCAACATTACACACTGGCACATTTAAGATTTCTGCCATTTCCCATGCGGTGATAGGGTCTTGATACATTGGGGGGATGTCAAATAATAAATGAGCTGCAAAGCTGTCGGCCCGATTTTCGAATTTGCTGGTAAGCAGATGCGTCTGGTAGTCAAGAAAGACTCGGTTCAGACCTTTATCGAACACCTTGTGGGCGATTTCATGGCCACAAGCAAACATAGCAGCTTGCGGTGATAAATCACTGTTCACTGCAATATAGTCAAAGGTGTTTGCAAACCGATAATAGCCACGGATATTGCCCAAAGGATGCTGCTCTACGATAATTCCTTCGTACTTACAAATTTGGAAAGGGTTACGGGTACCGTGCATTTTAACTAACTTTGTGACAGCCGCTGCTGGATTCACGGCCTCACCCCTCTTTACGCTTTTTTTCCTCCAAAAGCCTAGCGGTTAATTCGTCAGCGGCAGCCAGCGAGGCGGCTAACAGCTCCGCCGTCTCACGATTCATGGTGTACCCATTGAACATGATGGTATCTTCGGTTTTTAGTTTATCCAGTAATGTGTCCATTAAAACGCCCACATCGTCACTCTCGCCCTCTTTGGATGTGGATTTTTTCATGTCTGACTTGCCCAGCAAATAATCTGTTGATACGTCGAAGAAGTTAGCAATTCGGGTAATGGTTTCTATATCCGGCTCTCGTGTTCCTCTTTCCCATTGTGACACAGTTGTTTGCGCCGAATTAATCGCTTCGGCGAATTCTATTTGCGATAAGGAATGCTCTTTGCGCAACACCTTTAGATTTCGCATTACATCACCACCTGTTATACAACAATATCTCAAATAGAAATATTTTGCAACATTATATTTCAATATGACTTGACACGGCTTGTCCAAAGGAGTAATATTTCATTATGAGTTATTATTGGGAGGGGTGAGTTGAAATTCGGACATATCTTCGGGGCCTGCGCAAGCAAAAGCAGATGACCCAGGTTGTTGCCGCCCAGCGTGCTGGGATGTCGCAGGGTTTCTACTGCGCCGTCGAGTTGGGTATAAAACAAAAGAATATGGACTACGAGACCATGCAAAAGTTAGCGAAGGCGTTTGCGCTGCAGGTTGAAGAGGTGCTGCAGCTTGAAGCAACATATCAACAAAACTTATCAGCTTAAGGAGGCATGACAATGGGAACCGAGAAGAGCATGGCAAGCATGGCAGCGGAACAAGGCCAACCCCCGGACGGCGCGCTGAATTTCAGCGTGGAAGCGAAGGGGCTGCGGGAGGCCGAGGCGGCAATGGACCGCCTGCAAGCGAAGGCCGAGCAGTTTAGCGCCCAACTGCGGCAGGGCACGGCCGAGAAACTGCTGCAGGCCCAGCTGGAGCTGCTGGCTGAGAAGTCCAAGACCGCCGGAGCCGGGGAACTGTGCGACCTGTCCCGGGCGATGGTGGATGTCCACGAGTGTTTAGAGGGCATTCAGAGCCGGCGCGCGGAGGCGGCGACAACCACGACCTACACCTTCGGCGCACGGTGATTGCCATGGCGAAGCGCAAGTGGCTCGCAGCGGCGCAGACAGCCCTTTTCCTGGCCTTTGTGCTTGTCCTGGCCACCATCGACGCTCACGAGCTTGCCGGCAAGCATCCAGTACCATATATCGCTGCCCTTGGCCTATGCGCCGCCGGCGGGGCATGGCTGGAGAGGCGACATCATAGGGAGGATACGTTATGACAAAGTATAACAAGGGCCACGCCGCCATCCTGACGCGGCTGCTGGAACTGGCCTCGGAGGTCAACCACATTGACCTCTCGATCGGGTATGTGGTAGGCGGGCGGCAGTGCCATGAGGGCATCGTGGTGCACCACGCGCCGCACAGAGTGGTGAAGGCCATCATCAACGATGATGCGGTTTGGCGCTGCGACCTGCAGCCAGACGGCCTGCACCTGGAGCCGCACCTCGAGGCCGCTAGAGGGGAGGCGCCGGCATGAAAGACTACCGCACCCGCCCCGTACAGGTAGATCCGGAGGAGCTTATCTACTTTACGGAGATGTACGACACCCATCGGGTAGGCTTTTACAGGGAATGGCTAATAATCCAGCCCTTTGACGAGATGGACGGCGAAATCCTGTGCTACGCGCCCAGCGATGAGTGGGAAGACGGCGGCTTTGACGATTTGGTGTACATGAAGGACTACCACACCGCCGAATGGGGAGCCGGCAACCTGAACGAGGCCATTGAGTTCATTGACAGCTATTAACCCGGTTCTCGGAGCGCATATTTGCGGGCGCGGTTGGTTTTATGCCACCACTTTGTATTTCATGGGCATCACTCCTTTCGGAGCCGCGCCCGCAAGTATGCGCTTTGAGGATACCACAACCCAGCCGAAACGGGGCCGCTGCCCCGTATGCCGGGAATGGCCGCCCGGCACTGATGATGGCAGGCCGAAAACGAAAGGCAGGTGGCCCGATTGCAGGCAGCGGGAATGAGCGTCCCAGTGGAGTTAACTGCTGCGGAGGTGGCCCAATTGATGGGGCGTGATATGCGCTCTGTGCAGCGTTTTGTCGCCAACGGCGCCCTCCCCGGCGAAAAGCGCCTGAATGAGCGCAACCGGCCCACCTGGTACATCCCGCTGACGGCGCTGCCGGCGAAGTTGCAGGCACGCTGGCGCAAGGGCCGGGCGCCGGCCCGGGCAGCCATCACCTTTCCCACCGTGCCCCGGGCCATGGAAAGCTTCAGCCTGGCCGAGCAGGAGGAAATACGATTTTGGAGTGTGCTGCTGGAGGACTGGCTCTCATCCCGCTTTGAGCGCCGCGCAACACCCAAGGCCGAGGCGGACGCCGATTTCATCGCCTACGCCAAGGTGCAGTACCAGCAAAAGCATCAGGAAATTTATGGGAGGGAGCTCAGCATGAGCATCCAGTCTTTGTATCGCCGCTGGAAGGCATATAAAGAAAACGATTTGGCCGGCCTGCTGGACAAGCGCGGCCAAGCCCGGAAGGGCAGCAGCTGTATGCCGGGCAAGGTGTGGGACGCTTTTTTGTACTACTACCTGGATGCAGCGCAGCATCCGGTGGCCAAATGCGTGGAATATACCCGCGAGTGGGTGCTGGAAACGTGCCCGGAGCTCTACGAGGATATCCCGTCCGACCACAGCTTTTACCGCCGGGTGAAACGCGAAATCCCGGTGCCGGTGGCCGTGCTGGCCAGAGAGGGTGAAAAGGCTTTCCGCGACCGCTGCGCCCCGTACATCACCCGGGAATACGACACCATGGAGAGCAACGAATACTGGGTGGCCGACACTCACACGCTCGACGTCATCTCCAACGACGAGGACGGCCGGCAGCACCGCCTTTGCATCGTGGCCTTTTTTGATGCCCGCAGCGGCATCTTTACCGGCTGCTATGTCGCGGATCAGCCCAGCAGCCAAGCTACACTCATGGCCCTGCGCCGGGCCATCCTGCGCCATGGCATCCCCCTGCACATCTATGTGGACAACGGCCGCGAGTTCTTGACGCGGGACGTCGGCGGCCTTGGACACCGGGCGCGGAAGAAGCACCGGGACGAATTCGTCCCGCCGCCGGTGTTTGAGCGGCTGGGCATCACCATGGTGAACGCGCTGCCGCGCAACGCCCGGGCGAAGATAATAGAGCGGCGGTTTAGGGATGTAAAAGACCACCTATCGCGGCTATTTCCCACCTTTACCGGCGGGAACATCACCGAGCGGCCGGAGCAGCTGAAGTACAACCTGAAGGCCGGGAAGATTGTGGCGGACCAGGAGCTTTGCACCATGGTGGAGCAGATGCTCTACAACTACTTTAACATACAGCCTTACGGCGGCGCCGTGGTGCGGGACAGGGGCAAGCCCCGGCAGCAGGTGTATGTCGAAAACCTGCACACAAAGCGGGTACCCAAGACCGAAGAGGACTTGAACCTGCTGATGCTGCGCACCAGCCGGGTGCAGACGGTCGGGCGCAAGGGCGTCCATCTCCTCATCGGCAGCAAGCGCCTGGACTATTACAACGATGAGCTTCTGACTACGACGATGTTCGGCCGGGAGGTCTACTGCAGGTATGACCCTGACAACCTGGCCGCCGTGCGGGTATACGACACCAGCGACCGGCTGCTGACAGTGGCGCCGCTGGATGAAGTGCTGCGGGCCAAGTATGGCGCCGACACCGAAAAGGTAAAATCAGCCATGCGGGAGAAGGCCAGGCTGGAGCGCGCAGTGGCCACCCTGCTGGAGAGCACCGGACTGGACAAGAGCGAGGGCATCAGCGCCATCCGGCTTGTGGTGGAGCAGGCGAAGCGCCAGGCCGAGCTGGCCGCGCAGTACCATGACTCCGCCAACGTAATCGAACTGGTGCAGGACGCCGAAACGCCGTGGTTAAAGGCCGTTGGCCTTGATGATGAATACCTTGATACGATGCTCCAAAACGCCGAAATCTACAACGCAGGGCTTTATGCCCAAGGAGGGGAACACGATGAGCAGGGTTTATGACGCAGCTTTACAGGGACGCCTGGCCGCCTTTAGCGTGGAAATTGGCAGCCAGGCCAAGGCGGCCAAAGCTATTGGCTACTCCCCCGCGTCCATCAGCGCGTACCTGGGCGGCAAGTACACCGGCGGCATCAGCGAAATTGAAGCGCGCCTGCATGAGTTTTTTCGCGTCAAGGACGAACGGCAAAGCCTGCCGGCGCGGGTATCGCCCTCGCGCATCGAACCCGGCGTATACCGCCCCACGTCCATCTCGGAGCATATCTACAAAAATATCAGGTATTGCCAGCTGGAGAAGGGCATCCTGTCCATCGTAGGCGAGGCCGGTATCGGCAAAACCATGGCGGCGGCCAAGTTTGTGAAGGACAACCCAGGCACCGCCATCTACATGGAGGTATCGCCCATCACCGGCGTTTTGAGCCGCTTTGTGCGCGCGCTGGCCCGGAAGCTGCGCATCCAGGATGCCAACAACCTTGGGACGCTCCTTGAAGAGGTCAAGGCCAAGCTGGTGGGTACCAACAATGTGCTCATCATCGATGAGGCCCAGCACCTGCGGTTTTCCGCCCTGGAGGAGATACGCAACTGGACCCAGCCCAACCCCATCACCAGCGAACTGGGCCTCGGCATCGTGCTGATGGGCAACCCACAGATAAGCTTACGGATGAAGGGCCGCAACTCCGAGCGGTATGAGCAGCAGTTCAGCCGGAGCCGGGATATTGAGTACAAACGCAAGCAGATCACCCCCGAGGATGTGTGCCTCATATTCCCGGCCCTGGCGGCCGAGGGGATGAAGCAAGAGGCCGAGTTTATGCTCTCGGTGTGCCGCAGCCCCTGGGCCATCCGCAACGCCACCTATATCTGGAACGATGCCGTGAACAGCAACGACACCAGCTGCGACCGCCTGCGCAAGATTCCTTGTGGGCTGAACGGCCTCTGAACGCTTGTCAAACGCTCCAGCATAGAGTGGTTTCGAAGAACAACAAAACCGCCCCGGAGGGGGCGGCGGGGTGAGGGCTATTTGAAATCAAGCAACGACCATCCTTGCCAGGTAAAACATGGGTTTTTGCGCTTGCCCTGCATGCTGTACTTGATTTTTGACAGTCCATCCCAGGCTTGCCTGGGAGTGTGCCCGTCCAGCATATCCTCATGCTCCCGCAGCCAGTGCATGAGATTAACGCACTCGTACACATCCCCGCCGGGAGCGCGGATTACCCAATAGGCGGCGGTGGGGTATGCCTCGGGTGCAAGGCCCGCGTAATACGCGGCGCGCGCGGCAGCTGAGTTTGCAATGGCGTTGGCGTAAATGCCGGAGGCCCACATATCCTTGCGATGCTGGATACTACAGGCGGGTGAGCAACAGACATTGGGGGCGGTGGCGCTACAGGCAAAGCGGGCGCCGCAGACCACACAAATCTTGTAGTTTTGCTTGGCTGCACCGGCGCACCGGCGGGAGCAATGTACGCGCCGCTTGTCCGCAACGGGCTTGCCGCATATGGGGCAGGGGTGCATAACAACCTCCTATTCCTCCGCCGCGTCCTCCGCAGGGGCCTCCGCTTGACCCAGCAAATCGTGCACATCCACCCCGAGCGCATCGGCAATGGCTACGGCGGTGCGGGCGGAAAGGCGGTCAAACTGGCGCTCTCCGCTCTCCAGCTTTTGTATCTGGCTGATGTGGACGCCTGCTGCGTCGGCGAGAGCTTGGAGGGTAAGCCCTCGCTCTTGCCGCAGCCGCCTAACGCCCGTTACGGGCTCCCATGTCATGCCCACGTACCGCCCCTGCAAATCCTGGTACCCATACACCTCTATGCCGTTGGTATCGTAAGCGCCAATCAGCACCTTTTGGATTTTGCCGATGCTCACAAAATGCTCGTAAGCGCCCGGCTTGATGTTCAGCGGCGATTGCTCGCCGCCGAACTGGAAATCCATCCTTGCCTTTGTCATCTCTCGTGCCGTCATATTTGCCGTCCTTTCTGCCGGGGGTTGTGACCCGGCTCCCGCATTACCGGCCCATCCGGGCCGTCGCTCTGCGAATCAAAAAAGGCCGTAAGTGCCGTGGAAGGGGTTGTCGGGGTCGTTATGGTCGCCAGCGGCGTAGGATTGCAATGCCTCGGAAAAATCGAACAGGGCGTTTTGTGCGGCTTGGTTGAGGTCTGCGTCACCGTACTTACCTGCATCGTACAGCGCATGCCGCTCGGTCTCGAGGGTCGCCTTGATTCCGGCGAGGGTGGCCAGCAGGGCATTTGTGTCGATACTGGTGTGCATAAACATTGGGTTATCCTCCATTTTTTTGTGTTTCAGGCGACAGCGGGAAGGTTAGTTGTTGGTGTGTCTCTTGCTCTATCTATAGTATATACCCAGTTGGGTATAATGTCAAGGATTAATTGTATTCAGGTGGGTATATTCTTAAATTCGGCGATTTGCACAAATAATGGTAAATTGTACATACAAAACACCCCGGCGCACAGCCGCGCCGGCCTTAATGCGGCCCCGCTTTGGCGGTGACGGTTCCAAGCCCGAAAACGCAGAGGAAGGCCTACCGAGGGAGAGAATGCTGGCGATGACGGATTACATTGTGGCCATCACAGACAGGCGCAACGACTACGCTTGCCGGATTATCAACGCCTTGCGCGACTATGAGGCAGAGCATGGTAACAACATTGACCCGATGCCACACCTCAAAGCGGAGGATATGTATACCCTCGGATGCTACGCCACATCGCGCGGTGTCCTTCTCGGCGGCTTGCTGTACTCAATCCATCGCGAGTGGATATTTTTGAGCAGTGGTTTTGTCTGGCCTGAGCACCGGGGCCGAGGCATCTACTCCGCAATCATGCGGGAAATAGAGGGGTACGCGATGAAGAAGAGATGCAACGGTATTTTTGTATCCACATACACCTTCGAGGCGCCGCACATCTATGAGCACTGGGGCTTTACCAAGGGCTCTGTGCTGCCGGATATGCCGCGCGGGAATACAAGCATCGACTATTTTAAGCTTTTGCGGTAACGAAGGAGGTTTGCCCGATGAGCACTAAAAAAACATCTGTAAAATCCCGCAACTATCCCTCCGAAACAAAGCAGGCGGCGCTTGACGCCCTGGCCGCCGGCGAGAAGATTGATGCCGTCGCTTTGCGCATGGGCATCCCCGTAGGCACTGTGCGCACCTGGTACTACGCCAAGGTGAAGGGCGCCCAGGCTCAGAAAGAACCTGCGCGGGCCGGCGGCACGCCTGAAGCAACCACCCCCCCCTGACAACGTCACCCACATCCACGTTCTTGACAGCCCCTTTTTAGGCCAGGGTGCAAGGTGTGACGAGGTGAAGCCCGTCATGAACAGGGCGCCCGCCCCGGGCGACATCCCATACTCCGAAATCCCTTTGCGTAGCAATCCAACCACAAAAGGCTCCATGGTGGTAAGCAACCCCGAAGCCCGGAAAAGCAGCATTTTTAGCCCTGACCCGGAGGAGGGCGCTGAAACGACGGAGGCGCAATTGTTGCCCGCAGAGCCGAGTGCGCCCCAGCACATCCCGCCGCCGGCGCCGCTGCCCCTGGATGGCGACCATGCTGCTGGCAACGAGCACAAAGCCCCCAGCCTCGAGGACATCGCCGGCATTCTGCGCGGCGGCCGGCTGGTGGAGATGTATCTGGTGGGAGCGGATATTATGATGGTGTTTCTGCCGACGCCCAACGTGAGGAGCGCGCTGTGTCATTTGTTCATCCGGGCCTCGGGCGAATTGGATATTTTAGAGCCGCTTGGCGGCAATGCCGTAAACTAGCTGCCCATGGCAGCGCAAAAGATGGAGGTAAACAGGATGGGCAAGACGAGACAGGGCAATGTACCGACGCTGGCCAGCTGGGCCGAGGTGGACGAGGCGCTGCGCCTGATGGGCGAGTGCGAAAACTGCATCGCCGAACTGCAGGCTGAGCACGACCGTAAAGAAGCGGAACTGAAGGCGCAGTCGGTGGCCGGCATGGAGCCGTACCGGGAGAAAATCCGGCTACAGGAACAGTTGATCCGGGAATTTGTCACGGCGAACAAGGCCGAGCTGGACGGCCAGACAAAGCAGCTGACGCACGGCAAGACCGGGTTCCGCCGCGCCAGGCGCTGCATCGTCCCCGCCGGCGCCGAGGCCGAGATGATACTTGCGCTGCGCCGTCGGGATATGCTGGAGTGCATCCAAGTGAAGGAAAATGTGAACCGGGACGCCCTGAAGCAGTACCCGGACGATGTGATTGAGGCCGTGGGCGCCAGCGTGCAGAACACCACCCGCTTTTGGTGCGAGGCCGCTCACGCAGATTTGGCCCATCCCTGAGGCTTCATGCCCGCAGTGGCTGCGGGCAACTATGCCGCTTTGGGCCGCATGAGGCCGTGGCGGCGCCAAAACCCGGAGGCGAGTATTGCGCCGTGTGGTATTCAAATCCCGCTGAGGGCGGGCTGCCAAAAGGCAGCAGTGGAAAAATCCTGGGCATGCCAGGTTGACAGCCGGGAACAGACCGGCGTTTTTGCAAAAGGAGGCCAACCATGAAGCCCATCGAAAACTGGCAGTTTAGGAAAATATACGCCATCGCGAACCAGCTCGGCATGGTTGGCCGTGGGCATGACGACGATATCCACGTCCTAGTGGCCGCCCTCACCGGGAAGGAATCCCTGAAAACGCTCAGCTACAGCGAGGCCGCCGCCGTCATCCAGGAACTGGAGAGCCGCCAGGGCAAGGCCGGCAGCCGGCGCGGGAAGCCCGCCAAAACGGAGGAACGTCCGGGCGGTATCACCGCCGCCCAGCAGGGAAAGGTGTGGGCGCTGATGGGCGAATTGGAGAAATGGGACAGGAAGCCCGGCAAAGCCGGCCACCGCGAACGCCTGTGCGGCGCCATCAAACACATCCTCGGTATGGACGCTGCGCCGGGAGACCCATTCCGCTGGCTGACGATGGCACAGGGCATCCGCCTCATCAACGGCCTGAAGCAATACGCCGAACACGCCGAAAAGAAAGCGTTGCGGGAGGGAGGCGCCCATTATGGCTGACAGCAACGCCGCCATCACCCTTGAAAACTTGGCGCCGGCGCAGCGCGAGGTGGCCGAGGTGGTGGGCCTGGAGCCCTACCTCGCCCTGGCCCGCCTGGTGAACGGCGACACCATCTACATCCCGAAGTACGACAGCCTCTTTACCAACCTCGAACGCATCCAGCGCGACGAGGAGATTATCAGCTGCTTCGATGGCTACAACTACGACGAACTGGCCCATAAGTACAACCTGTGCCGGCGCACCCTCTACAACATCATCCCCAGCAGGGTTCGGCAAGATAAGCGCAACGGCCCCCTCGAAGGCCAGGTGAGCTTCTATGGCGAGGATTGTGCAACGGATTTTTGAAACGCTTCAACTGTATCGGAATCACTTCAAAAGGTATACTCCCGGCATAGGGATTATGCCTTTTTCATTTGTATATAAACAATTTTTGGAGGGCGTCTTTATGCCGGAGCTTCCCGCTATTGTTTGGCTGGGCATCACGGGCCTTTTGGGCCTGCTGATTGCCGTCGTGGCATATTTTTTGAAGCGCACCATGACCACTACCGATAACCACGGCGCCGCCATCGGCAAGCTTGAGAAGAACAGCGCCACCAAGGATGAGGTCAAAAAGCACGGCGAGGACATCAACCACATCAAGCAAACCTATGTCACCAAAGAGGATATGAAGGAAATGCGCACCGAACTGCGGGCCGAAATTGAGAAAATTTCGGTTGCTGTGGGCGAAATCCGAGAAGCCAATCTCCCCAAAGAGGACTTTTACCGCAGCCACATCGAAACCAACCGCAAGCTTGAGCAGCTCCAGCAGCTCATTGTCGACCGCTTGGGAGGGCAATAGCTTATGCAACCGCAATCCGACAAAAACGAAATGCTGCGCCGGATGCGCGCGGCGCGTTTTCGCGAAAACAACGGCGTCACCCTCACCACCATCAATATCGTCAATAACCCGGAGCGTTACGCTCCGCTGCGCGATGTGGCTATTCTGCTGATGGAAACGAGCGGCGAGGCCCCCATGACCGAGGACGAGGTTATCAGGAGCGTCAACTTTTTGCAGATGGCAGGGTACATCATCCTGCGGGATATCGCCTCCCGGGAGCTTGTGGAGTTGGCCGACACCAAGCTGCGGCGCACCGAGGCGAAGGTGAGCGAGAAGGGGGTACGCCTGCTGTCCTACGGCATCAAGGATGACGAGGTGGTGTTTGTATGGCGGTGAAGCCAAACCGCAAGCACAGCGTCATCGACCGCCTGCCCCAGGACATGAGGGACACCGTCGAGATGATGCTGATGACGGGCGCCATCTACACCGACGTCGTGCAGTACCTCGCCCAGCATGGCGTGAGCCTGTCTGTGTCGGCCGTTTGCCGCTACGCCCAGGGCTATCTTGCCGGGCTGGAGCAGACGCGCATCGCCCGGGAAAACCTCGGCCGCATGATGGAGGAGATCAACAAGTACCCTAACCTCGACACCACCAAGGCCATTGAGCTTTTGACGAGCCATAACCTGCTGAATACCCTCTCGCAGATGCCGCAGGAAAAGTGGCAGGAACTGGACGCCAAGGAGGCCACCAAGCAGGCGACCGCCCTCATCCGCGCCGCCGCCTACAAGAGCCGCGTGGATTTGCAGAACAAATCCGACCTGGACGCCGCCTGGGATGTGGTGCATGAGGTCATTTTTAACACCATGGCGCTTGACCAGCCCGAACTGTACAAGCAGGTGATGGACTACGCCCAGCAGCGCAAGGCTGCCGCCGGGGACGGCCAGGCGGGAACATGACCGGGAGCCGGCGCGCCCCGCTGAATGGAAGGTGAAGCAGATGGCGGAATCCCCCTCGGGCGGCACGGCGTATCCGGCAAATAGCCTGGCCCGCAGCCTGCACTTGCTCAGCATCCGGGCACGGCTCCGCAGGGCGGAGTTCCGTCGCGAACGCTGCCGCCGCTGCGTCTGGCGGAACCGCCACGCCGATACTCTGATTTGTATGTTCCCCCGGTGCGTCCGGGAGGCAGGGCGGCCATGACGGGCAGACCGCGTTCAGAAGGCGTTTAATCGCGTTCAAAATGGCCTTGAGCGTGGGGCGGGCGGAGGTTTTCCCCCGAGCGGGGCCGAAATCGATTCTGGCGCAAATATGGGCGCTGCGCGGAAAGGGGTGAGCGCCATGGCCAAAGCGGGGCAGCACCGCAATGAGGGCAAGCTGTGGGCCGCCCTGCGGAAGGCCGAAGAGCGCCGGGAGCAGGCCGGCGGCGCCGCCAGCCTGAAGGAGACCATCAACCCGGCTTTCGTCCCGCTTTGGGAGTCCGACGCCGGACACAAGCTGGCCAAGGGCGGCCGCTCCTCCACCAAGTCCTCTGTCATCAGCGCGAGGCTGGCGGACGAAAAGATGGACAAGCCCCTGGCCAACATCGTGGCCATGCGGCAGTATGACAACACCATCCTGCGCTCGGTCTACTCGCAAATCACCTGGGCGCTGCGCCAGAAGGGCGTGGCCGACCAGTTTGCTTTTACCAAGCAGCCCCGTCAGATTATCCACAAAGAATGGGGCACCGGCTTTTACTTCTCCGGCGCAGACGACCCCGAGAAACTGAAATCCCTGAAAATCCCCGAAGGCTATGTTGGCGCCCTGTGGTTTGAAGAGATGGACAGCTTTGCGGGCGAGGCCTCCATCGACACCATTGAGGACACGTTCATTCGCACCCTGACGCCCGATGGCAGCAAGGTAACTGTGTGGGGCAGCTGGAACCCGCCCCGCAACCCCTACCACTGGATCAACGAGTATGTGGACAAACACCGGGACGACCCGGACTATTTTATCCACCACAGCACCTACCTGGACGACGTTCTGGGCTACAACTCGCCGCAGATTATCCAAAAAATCGAACGCTACAAACAAAACGATTACGACTATTACCGCTGGATGTACCTCGGCGAAGTCATCGGCATGGGCGACAACGTGTACAACATGGCCCTGTTCCACAAGATAAAATCGCTGGCCGAGCTGGGCAACGACCGCATCATCGGGCTGTACTACGCCGCCGACACCGGGCACCAGGTATCCGCCACAGCTTGCTCGTGCTATGTGCTGATGCGCTCGGGCAAGGTGGTGCTGCTGAGCACCTACTACTATTCCCCGGCCGGCAAGGTGACCAAGAAGGCCCCGAGTGAGCTCTCGGCCGATTTGCACGATTTCTTGGGGCGTACCAGCACCACCTGGCCGGCGCCCATCCGCAACCGCACCATCGACTCCGCCGAAGGCGGCCTGCGCAACCAGTATTACAACGACTACGGCATCCGCTGGCACCCGGTGGCCAAGCTGCGCAAAGCGGACATGGTGGATCATGTGCACGACCTGCTGGCCCAGGGCCGCTTCTATATGCTGGACACGCCGGACAACCAGATATTTTTCGACGAACATAAACGCTACGAGTGGAACCCCAAAACGCTGGAATCCGAAAACCCCGGCGTGATTAAGACGGAGGACCACACCTGTGACGAGTTCCAGTATTTTCTTGTGGACAACGCCAAAGTGCTGGGTATAAGGCGGTGATCGGCCATGGTTTTTGAGCGGATTAAGGCATTCTTTCGGAGAGGGGGCGTTTTTACGAATAGCTTGAGCAGCCCCACGGATCACCCGAAGATTGCCGTGGATCAGGAAGAATACGCCCGCGTCCAGCAGAATATGCTGGTTTACGGCTGCAAATATGAGCCGGTGAGCTATTACAACGCCGCCGGGAAATTGTGCTCCCGGCCCTTCGTTCCGCTCAATGTGGTCAAGTTCTGCGCCAACTGGATGGCCACCCTCATCTACAACGATAAGTGCCAAATCAATATAGCGGACGAGGCCGCCGGCGCCTTTATCCGTGACTTGTTCGCCAAAAACAGCTTTAGCCAAAACTTCCCCGCCTACCTTGAGGCCATGTTTGCCACCGGCGGCATCGCCATCCGGCCCTACTTCGCGCCGGCGTCCAACACCATCAAGCTCTCCTGGGCCGTGGCCGACCGCTTTTTCCCGCTGAATTCCAATTCCGGCGAAACCTCCGAAGGGGTCATGATCAGCCGGACGCGTGATGTGAGCGGCAAGCGCGTGCTGTACTACTCCCTCTTCGAATTCCATGAATGGGACGGCAGCCTCTACGTTATCAGCAATGAGCTGTACGAGAGCGACAGCGTGGACAAAATCGGCAAAAAAGTGCCGCTGGGCACGCTGGAAAAATACAGCGCCCTCTCTGAACAAACGGTGATGGTTGGCCTGTCCCGGCCCCAATTTGTGTACCTGAAGCCCGCCGGCATGAACAACCTGGAGCCGGACAGCCCCATGGGCCTTGGAATGTGCGATAACGCCCGCTACACCATCGACACCATCAACGTGCTGCACGACAAGTTCCGCCGGAACATCGACCGCAGCCGCTCGGGCGTGGTGGTTGACCCCGAGCACATCGAAACCCGGCTGGAAAACAATGTCATACGCCAGGTGCGGGACCAGGACGATATTTTCCTCGCCGTGCCCGGCGGTATCGACAGCGACCCCGCCCGGGAGTTCTCCATCCCGATCCAGCCGGAGCAGTACATTACCTCCATCAACTTCGAGCTGCGCACCTTCGAGGCGGAAACAGGCTTCTCCCCAGGCACCTTTGTGTTTGAGCCCAAGGGCCTGAAAACCGCCAAAGAAGTGGTGAGCGAGGACTCCATGACCTACCAGACCCGCAGCAAGCAGGCGGTTGTGGTGGGCGACGGCCTCCGGGACCTCATACACAGCGCGCTGGAGCTGGCCTACGCCTGCGGCATCTACCGAGGCGTAACAAATCCCGCAGTCTCGGTGGACTTTGACGACGGCGTGTTCCAGGACCAGGACAGCAAACTGGACTACTACGCCAGGGCCGCCGCGCAGAAAATGATGCCGCGTTTAATGGCCATTAAACGGGCGTTCAACCTCACCGATGAGGACGCCCAAAAGTGGTATGACGACATCCGGGCGGAGGAGGCTGCGGTGCTGAATGAGGCTTCCCGCCTGCGGGCCGACCTCGCCTTCGGGGCGCCGGGCACGGGAAGCTAGTGGAGGCGCCTTGCTATGACATCTCCAGGGTACCTTGACCATATCCCGGATTCGGTGGTGGAGCTTTTTCATCATCTTCACGCGGCCATCATCGCGGACGCCGGACAGCGCGTCGCCGCACTGAAGAGCGTCACCGGCACCGCTGCGTACCAGGTATACCGGGCGCAGGAGGTAGGCGCCTATTACGACGTCATCGTGGACGAGATGGCAAAGGCCGCCGGCATGAGCCGGGATATGCTGGCCGACCTGTTTAACGACGCGGGCGTTCGGACGCTGCGCTCCGACGATGCCCTCCACCGGGCCGCCGGCAAAAACCCGAGGCCGCTGGCGGACAGCCCCGAACTGCAAAACATCCTGCGCGCCGGCGTGCTGCAGACGATGGGCGTTTTTCGCAACCTGACCCAATCCGCCGCGCACCATGGCTCCGAGCAGCTGGGGCAGCTGCTGGACGAAGCCTGGCTGAAGGTGGCCAGCGGCGCATTTACCTACGACCAGGCCATCAAAAGCGCAATCGTCGAGCTGGGCAAGTCCGGCGTTGCGGCGGTGCGGTACCTGCGGCAGGACGGCCGTGCCCGCACCGACAACATCGACGTGGTGGTGCGGCGGGCCGTGCTGACGGGTATAAACCAGAGCGCGTGCGCGCTGCAGCTGGCCCGCATGGCCGAGATGGGTACCGAGTTTGTAGAGACGACAGCCCACGCCGGCGCCCGCGATACGCACGAGGTATGGCAGGGCCGGGTGTTCCGGTTGGTGGGCAATGACCGCTACCCCAATTTTTACGACGAGACCGGTTACGGCACGGTGGCGGGCCTCGGCGGCGTCAACTGCCGGCACGGGTTCTACCCATTTTACCCGGGCATTTCCAAGCCGGCGAACACGGCCGCGTATCTTGAGCAGCTGAACAACGCGACCGTGACCTTGGGCGGGCGGGATATAAAGCTGAACGAGGCCTACAAGGTACAGCGCAACAACGAGCGCGAGATACGCGCGTGGAAGCGCGTGGTGCACGGCCTTGAAGCCGCCGGGCAGGATTACTCCTACGAGCAAGGAGAGCTGAGGGCCTGGCAGGCGGCCCAGCGCCGATTCGTGAAAGAAACGGGGCTGCACCGGGACTACACGCGGGAGCGCGCCGGCCGCCAGTACGCGGCATAGGCCCGGCCGCCCCTCCGCACAACATCGTTATGACGGCAACCGCGCCGCATAAAATACACCGACACAATTTTGGGAGGTATTTGCTATGTATAGGTACCACAACTGGCGCTTGCTGCATCCCGCTGCCGACGGCGCTGCGGCCGGCGCCGCAGACCCCGCCGCCCCGCCTGCCGGAGGCGATGACGGCGGCAAGGTCGAAGCCCCCGCGCCGGGCGAGGGCGACCCCGATGACCCGGCTGAGGAATCCGTCACCATGACCAAGGCCGAGCTGGACAGGCAGATTGCGCAGGCCGAAAAGCGCGGCGCCCGGCAGGCCCGCAGCGCCAAGGCGGCCGCTGCACCCAAGGACGATGACGGGGCCGAGGCCGCCCGGCAGGCCGAGGCCAAGCTGCAGCAGGCGAACCAGCGGATGCTGGCCGCCGAGGTCAAGAGCCAGGGGGCTGACAAGGGCATCACTGCCAACGGCCTCACCGTCGCCGCCCGCATCATCGACACGGCCGATTGCCTGGACGAAAACGGCGAGGTTGACGAGGACGCCGTTTCCGACGCGCTGGACGAATTTCTCAATCAGTACCCCGAGTTCAAGCAGGCCGCCGAGGCGGAGGTGCCTAAGCCCGGATTTCTTTTTCAGGGCAACCCCAGTAAGGCCGGGGAACAGAACAAGCCGGGCGGAGCCAAAAAACTGAACGAGCACCGCATCACGAAATAGCCCGATTCTACAACAATTAGGGAGGTAATTTTATGGCCAGACCCACTTTCGACCCTGCGACCGTAACCATGCAGGATGCCAAAACCGGCTCCATCCCCAGCCATTCGGCTGAAGCTATTCTTACTGATGTAAAAACAGGCTCCGCTTTTATGCTGCTGGCGAAGGAAGTCCCCATGGAGGCGCCCATCGAAAAGTATACCCACCTGAGCGGTGTGGGCGCCTACTGGGTGGACGAGGGCCAGCGCATTGAGACCAGCAAGCCCACCTGGCTGCAGCTGCAGCTGATTGCCCACAAGATGGGCGTCATCATTCCCACCACCAAAGAAAATCTTCGCCACAGCGTTTCCCAGTTCTTCGAGCTTATGACGCCGGAGGTGGCCAAGGCGTTCTACACCTTGTTTGACCGCGCGGCCTTTTCCGGCCTGGATTCCCCTTTTACTCAAAGCGTTCTCGCTGCGGCCACCGCCGCCGGCGACGGCCACATCGTGGAGGAGACAGCAAACAAGTACGACGATGTAAACGACGCCATGGCTGCCGTTGAGGCCGCCGACCTTGTGCCGAACGGCGTAGCCGCAACCAACCAGCAGAAGGTTAAATACCGCAGCACCAAGGATGGCAACGGTATGCCCATCTTCAACGCCGCAAGCGAGGGAGAGCCGGCCCGGGTGGTGGGGCTGCCCGTCGCCTTCATTCCCAACGCAGCCTTCGGGAACTCCGGCATCACGGAAATCGTCGGGGACTGGAACAACGCCTACTACGGCATCCTCGACAGCATGGAATATGAAATCCTCACCGAGGCCACCCTCACCACCATCACGGACGAAAACGGCGACCCCATCTCCCTGGCCGAGCGCGATATGGTGGCGCTGAAGGCGACCATGTCCGTGGCCATGCTGGTGGTGAAAGAGGACGCCTTTGCGGTGGTGACCAAAGCCGAAGAGACACCGCCCAACCCGTAAAAGCCGCCGTGCTCTAAACTCTTACTGAAGAAGGAGAATATTATGGCCAGCTACGAAGTGCTCATCCCCTTTACCGACGACCTGGACCACAACCATGTTTATGCCAAGGGGAAAACATACCCCCGCGAGGGCTATACACCCGGCGAGAAGCGCATCGACTACCTTTTGAGCAACGAGACCTATTTCGGCAAAAAAGGCATGGGGCCGGTTATTCGCCTGCTGGAGGCCCCGGCAGACGAAAATGGCGGCGATGCCGGCCAGGATGCTGGCGCCGATGAGAGCGCCGCTGCGCCCGAGGCGACCGACAATGACGCCGCCGGCGCTGCGCCTGATCCGGCTGTAGATGGTGACGCTGCGCCCGGGGCTGCCGCCGCTGAAGACGCCGGCGAGAAGCCGAAGGGCAGGGGCAAAGGCAAGCCGTAAGCAACCGGCGCCGAGTTTACCGCAAAGGAGGGCAGGACATGGCATCCACATACTCGTCCTGGGAATACTACAGGGATATCTATTTCGGCGCGCGGGATGAGGCTGCGTACCGGCGCCTGGCCATTGGCGCCGCCGGCGAGATCAACCTGCGTACCTTTGGCCGGGCGGCCACCGCCCCGGCGGCGATGGCCGGCGCGCTGCGCGACTGCGAATGCGAGCTGGTGGACATCCTCTTTTCGATGGAGCAGTCCTACGCCCTGCTGCCCCAAGGCATCGCGTCCGTCAACAACGACGGGTTCTCCGCCGCCACCGGCACGGGCGCCGGCAGGGCGGACAGCCGCGCCGTGCTGCACAGCGCGGAGATTCGCGCCGTATGCCACAAACATCTGTTGGCGCCGGTGAATCTCCTGTACACGGGGGTGCGCCCGTGCTGACCTTTGACGCAACCGTGACGGTGTACTACTCCGTGTACAACGAGGCCACCGGATACAGCGACTATTTCCGGGCGGTCATCCGGGGCGTGTCCTGGTACAGCAAAATAAAGGCGGTGGCGGGCGCCACCGGCATCCAGTACGACAGGCTTTTCAGGGTGCGCATCCCGGACGGCGCCCAGTGCGACAAGTTGTATACCGCCCCGAACGAGCTCGGCGACCCGGAAACGCAGTACACCCTCAAAGCGGGCAGCCGCGTCCTCAAGGGCGAAGGCCCGCCGGCGCCGAAGGGCGGCGATGAGTGGGCGAGGCTGCTTTCGGGCCGCGAGGAGGCTTTCCAGGTGCTGGATTCTCGCGACAACCGCCGTTTTGGCCTGAAACACCTGTACGTGGAGGGCAAGTAGATGGGCACGAACCCGAAGGTTATCACCGAGACCCCGCAGGGCAAGGTGGTGACGGTGCGCACCAAAGCCGGGGAGGTAAAGGCCCGCCTCATTTGGAATCCCGGCTTTGGCCCAAGATTTACCCGGAATATGCAGGGCGGCCAGGCCAAGCTGGATATGGAGACCATGCGGCTGCTGGAGCCGTATATGCAGCTCATCACCGGCGCCATGATCTTCTCCATGCGCCTGGCCACCGATGTTGGCAGCGGCCTGATCCGCGTGCGCACGCCCTATGCCCGCAGGGTCTACTATTCCCGCTCTAAAATCGGGCGCCCGACCGGGGCGCTGCGCGGGCCGTATTACTGGACGCGGATGGCCGCCGACAGGGCAGCTTATCTCCGCTCTTTTGCCGCAAAGGTGGTGGGTGCAAAATGACTTTCGCCGAGGGATTCTACAGCTATTTTCGCGCCTGCCCGCTTTTCGGCCGAAAACATCCGCTGAACTACAATTACCGGGGCGCAGACCCCGGGCAGTACGCCATTGACGCGCCGCCGTCCGGGCCGACCCTGAAGCGTTACCTATCGGGCAGCTGCGTAAAAGAGAAGCTCATCACGCTGGGCAGCATAGAGCCTTATGGCGAGGATGTGCGGGTGCAGATTGCAAGCAGCAGTTTTTATGAGGAGCTGGAGGCATGGATAACCGAGCAAGACAGCCTCAAGCACTATCCCGAAACCCCGGCGGGTACAACGCCCATCAAGCTTGAGTGCCTGACCGATGGTTACCTGATGTCCGCCGAAGAAAACACCGGCTGGTACCAGATACAGCTGAAGCTCACCTACCAACAAGGAGGTAAACGATAATGTCCACTCTTACCGAATTCATGGGAGACCGCGCCCCCAACCCTGCCTACAAAGCCGAAATCGCCGATGCCGCCGATGTTTATGTGCTGGCCATCAGCCCGGGCGGAGACAGCGCCGCCGACCCCGGCGACTACATCGTGGCCAACGAAGGCATCTCTGAGCACCCCGGCTCCCTTAACCCTACGACCAGCGAGACCCAGTACCTGCATGGCGGGGCGCGCTCTTCAAAAACCGGCAACCAGCGGAAGTTTGCCCTTACCGGCGACCGTTTTTCCGGCGACCCCTTCCAGGATATGCTGTTGGCCCACAGCATGAAGTACGGCACCGGGAACACCATCGTGCGCGATTATGTGTACTTTAACGCCCTCACCGGCAAAGGCGAAAAGGGCAAGATTGCCATTATGGTGGAGGACGATACCGGGGGAAGCGGCGGCGGGAACGCCACCTTCTCCGCCACGCTGAACGCCCAGGGTACGCCCGCCGAGTACACCTACACGCCGCACACGACCTGACGCAAGGAGGCGCACCGTGAAAGCACTCATGCCCGATCTTCCCCCCGACGTCCTGCAGGTGAGGGGCGTCAAGCTGAAATTCAACGCCTTTGACGAAAGGTGTTTGCAAAAATGGCAGGCGGCCGGCGCACAGGTGGAGGCCAAATACCCCGGAGCCATGGACTTGGGCGTTGACCCTGCCGCCATGCTGCGGCTGCCGGCAGGCGGCGACACCGCCGCCAAGATGGCCGATGGCACCGCTGCGTTCTGCGAGCTTTTTGACGGCGTGTTCGGCGAGGGTACCAGCGCGCAGCTTTTTGGCGGTGATCCCTATTACGGCCTGTGCCTCGAGGTCTATTACGAGCTTCTCGCGGCGATTGACAGGCAGGGGCAGCAGTACGGCCGGCGCGTCTCGAAGATAACGGCCGACATGACGCCGGTTGGCCCCCGGGGCGCGGTGCAATGACGCTGTATGCGGGGCTGCCTTACAAAGACCGCCTTGGCAACGATATTTACCCGGATTTCCGCAATATGCTGCGCCTTGAGGCTGTGTTCCATGATGCCGCGCTCAGCGGGCACGAGAAAATGCTTTCGGCCTTGCTGTTGCTGTACGGCAAGGACAATGTACCCGCGAATACCGAGGCGGCCCTGGGGGAATTTCTTTGGTTTTACTACCGGGGCAAGGAGCCGGAGACGCCGGCGGGCAAAGTCCCGGTGCTGTTCGATTTTGAGGAGGACGCCGACTACATTGCCGGCTCCTTCCTTTCGGCTTACCGCCTGGACCTCACCGACCCGCGCCTGCACATCCACTGGTGGCGCTTTATGTCCCTGTTCATCGCCCTGCCGGGCGACACGCCGATGATGCAGCGCATGGGCGACCGCAACATCGATACGTCCCGAATGAAGGGCGAGACGCGCCGGTATTACGAGGAGCGGAAAAAGGCGGTCGCGCTCAAGTCGCCCAAGTTCCGGCAGGGCGTCACGCCCGAGGAACGGCGCATCGCAAAGCAAAACCGCCTCGACGAGCTTTACGCCGAGGCGGAGAGGAAATTGCGGGAGCGGGTGGAGGGCGGAGAGCGCGAATAACACAAAGGAGAACAAGTATGCAAAAGGAACAAGCGATTCTCGGCGAAAGACCTGCCGCTACGGAAAAGCAAACTTTTCGCTTGGGGCGCCGTGGCGAGGTTGAGGTAAATGGTACGCCGATTACCATGGTGTCTGATTTTAACCTGCATTGCAATGCGGCCAAAGACACCACTACGGTTATCCTTGAATTCGAGGTTGATGAGGTGGATTGCGCCTGGGGACATTGTGGCAATGCACCGACCTAGAAAAGAGCTCTAGCCGTTGCCCGCCATCCACTGGTTTCCACACTTCAGGCAAGTAATGCGCACCTTCTTAGCGCCGATGTTGCCGCCGACCAAGCCGATCGGCCCGGCGATGGCCGCCCCCACCACCGCTTTGCCGATGCCGAAGCCCTTTTTGTCCGCGCTGATTTGGGTGGAGCCGCAGCGGGGGCATTTGACGGGGGCTGAAGCTCTTGCCGCCCTGTCATCCGCAGTCTTTGCACGCACGGCTTCGGTTTTAGCTCTCATCTCATCCATCGCAATTTGGTTTATTTTGTTCTGCGTTTCTATTTCCCTATCACAATAAGCCTGCATACGCTCCGTGAGCGAAACCCCATCATCTTTGGTAAGTTGGTCTTTGATTACGCAGGTCGGTGTAGCACCAGCATATCCTTTTGCGGGGAACCCTGCGGCCAGAAAACAATCGTTACAAATAATATCCTTGTCCCTGGTTATGTGCTTTTTGCTTGTTGGCGTTCCTGTTTCCTCGCCACAAATCGTGCAATGCGTAGGTTCTTTTTTGCCAAACAGCCCCATCCGTCCCACCTCCCAATTGTCGCAGAATTGAGTGTCGTATAGCCACTTTACCGAATTGCGCGGCATAAATCAAGTGGAAGGAGGCCCAACATGAGCGGATCGTCCGGCGAAATGATTTTTGACGCCAGAATGAACACAAGCGGTTTTTCTAAAGACGCCGGCAAGCTTGGCGACATCGTGAAGGGCCTCGGGATATTTAATGTTATCAAAAAGGGCTTTTCGCTGATTGCCAGTTCTATCGACGATGCCGTGTCCCGGTACGATACCTTAAACCGCTACCCTAAGCTTATGCAGCAGATGGGGTACGGCGCCGACAGCGCCGAGGCGTCGGTAGAAAAGCTTTCAAACGGCATTCAGGGCCTGCCCACCAAACTGGATGAAATCGCCGGGAATACGCGCCAGTTTGCCATTGCGGTTAACGACCTGGACAAAGGTACCGATTCGGCTCTCGCGGTAAACAACGCCTTCCTGGCCAGCGGTGCCGCCGCCGAAGCCGCCAGCCGTGGCACGACCCAGTATCTGCAGATGCTGTCCAGCGGAAAAGTGGATTTGATAAGCTGGCGCACACTGAACGAAACCATGACCTACGCCTTGCAGAAAACGGCGGAGTCGTTTGGCTTCGCTGGCGCCAGCGCCAAGCAAGACCTGTACGCAGCACTGCGGGACGGCGAAATTACCGTGGCGGAGTTCAACGACCGCATCATCCAACTGAGTGCCGGCGTGGGCGGTTTTGCCGAGGTGGCCAAGACCGCCACAGGCGGCATCGAGACGGCCTTCACGAATTTTGGAACCCGCACGGTCATCGGCGTTACGGCTGCATTTGACCGTGGGCTTTCCAAAACCCGGTTTCAAGGCATCGAAAACGTTATCAATTCCGCCGGCACGGGAATTAAAAATACTCTTATTGGCGTTTCTGAAGTGGTGGAATTTGCCACAGAGAATATTGTGCCGCTCACCGTTGGGATAATTGCGTTCGGCGTGGCCATAAAAGGTGTGCAACTGCTGGCGCTGATCAAGCAGACCGGCAGCTTTACGGCGGCTCTTTGGAAACTGCTTCCGGCAGTTGTTACCTCTACCATTGCAAAGGCTAAGAGTGCGGCAGCAACGGCACTGCAAACCGCAGCCGATGCTAAGAGCACCGTTGCAACCGGGCTGCGTACCGTTGTGACCTTGGCCAATGCGGCAGCTACCAAGGTGGCTACCTCCGCCACAAATGGGAACATCATTGCCATTATAGCGTATACTGCTGCAACGAAAGCAGCGGCAGCGGCACAATGGCTTTTTGAAAAAGCCATGCTGGCCACTCCAACCGGCCTAGTCGTCGCCGGCGTCCTCGCCCTGGTGGCGGGCCTGGTTGCCCTGGTTGCCTGGATGCAGAAAAGCAACGGCGAGTACAAGGCGCAGCGGCAGGAGATTGAGGCGCTTGGCGAAAAACAGGACGCGCTGAACACCTCCATCGCCGAGAGCGCCAAGGCGCATCAGGATAATATGGCGTCCATCAGCGGCGCGGCCCAGGCCGGTGTGAACCTGCTCGGCACGCTGCAAGGCATGGTGGACGCCAACGGCAGGGTAATCGGCTCCTACGGCGAGGCCGCCGTTGTCATCGACGACCTGAACGCCGCCTATGAAGGGCTGAACCTCTCTTGCGATGAGCAGACCGGCCTTTTGTCCTCCAATACCGCCGAAATTGAAAGATACATCCAGGCCAGGGACGCCGTGGCCAAAATGGACGCCCTCGACGAGCGGCGCGTCCAGCTCCTCGGCGAACAGGGCCAACTGGAAGCCAACCTGGCCGAAGCCGCCGAAAAGCGAAAGCTTATTGAGGAAGACGCCAACATCCCGCTGGAACAGAAAAGGCGCCTGCTGCTCACGCTGGACGGTACAATCAGCGACTATCAGGACGCCTACGACGCCCTCGGCGTGGATATTGCGGCCGTAAACAGCGCAATCGAAAACAGCACCGACGCGATGGCCGACACCACCATCAACCGATACGAGGCCATCAACAGCGCCCGGGACGCGGACGGGCGGAACCTCAAGCAGCTGGCCAAGCTATATGATACCACCACCGGCCAAATCCTCGAGGACATGGAGGCGCAGGGCATCTCCATGACGGAGTGGTCCGCCCGCAAAGCGGGCACCATGACCGAGGAGGGCCTCTCGCTGGAGCAGCTGGCCGCAAAGTGGGGCATGACCACCGACGAGGTCAAGTCCTACATGGGCGAGTGGGGCATGACGCTCGACGAGTTCGGCGAGGAAATGGAGGCCACGCACACCAAGGCGGGGCTGAACCTCGACCAACTGGCCGCCAAATGGGGAACCACCACGGCCGAGATACAAAACCAGTTGGCCATGCAGGGCATCTCCCTGCAGGAATGGAGCGACAATCAGGACGCCAAGACTCAAGAGGTCATAAACTCCTTTAAGGAAATTCCGGCGGAATATGAGCAAACCGCCGGCGAAATGACCGAAATCCTCAACCGCAACGCCGAGCGGTATGGCGCATGGTCGCAGAACATCGCCACGCTGAGCAAAACCATGAGCGCCGATTCCATCGCCGAGCTGAAGAAGCTCGGCCCCGAAGCCAACAGCGTCCTTGAAGAGATGATAGCCGACCCGTCCAAAGCGGCGGCGTTTGAGGAGAGCGTGCTGGCGGTGATGAGCGCCGGCGCAGGCGGCGCCGAGATAGGCGCGGAGGATCCCCGCTTCGCCGAGGCCGGCGAGACGGCCAACGCCAACATCGGCGGAGGGCTGGAGAACTCTGACGAGGCCGTGAACGCCGCGCAAACCGTAGTGGACGGCGTCACTGGCAAGCTGCGGGGCATGGTTGCCGCCGCCCGCGACATTGCCATGCAGGCCATGAGCGGGATGATTGCCGGGTTGAGCGCCGGGCAGGCCGCCTTGTACGCCAAAGCGGACAGCATCGCAAGCGAGATTATCCGCCGGCTGGAAAAGGCCTTCGACATCAACTCCCCGTCCCGCGTTATGATGCACTTGTTTGCCATGGTGGCGCGCGGCATGGTGCGGGGCCTGGCGGGCGAGGAAAGCCTATTGTACCGGCAGGTGGACAGCATGGGCGAAGGCATCCTATCGCGCCTGAGCGCGGTACCCGGTGACCTGGCGGCAAGCTTTAACCGCGAGATGAGCCTAGCCCTTGCGGCCAACCAGTTGGCCGTCACTGCGCCCATCAGCGCCGGGGCCAGGTCCGCTACCCTGCCCCAACAGGCGCCGGGGCCCGGGAAGGTGACGCTCGTCAACAAAAACGCCACCACCATGACGGCGGTGCTGAACGACGAGGTGCTGTTTGAGGCCAGCGAAAACGTTGAGAACCGCAGGGGCGTACAGCTTATGAGGAAAGTCTATGCCAACTGAAAACACCGGCTATATACAGTTCGGCGTCGCCCCGGACAAAATGTCCCTCGACATCCCCGATGTTGTGGTGGAGTTTGCCCACGCCACGGTGCCGCAGGTGGAGTACACGCCCAACGCCGAGAATGAAATAATCAGCCAGGAGCTGGGGCGGGAGCGCGTGGACGCCGACACCCTGCCGCTCGGGACACTTGACGCTGAAATGTGGTGGGCAATCGGGCGCTGGCTGCGCGAAAACGGGCCGCGCTTTTGGATGCGCTATTTCGACCACAATGTGGGCGAGTGGACGGTGGCGGAATATTACTGCACCGCCCGGCAGTGTACCCCGGTGGTATACGAGGGCGGCAAGCCTGCGCAGTATACCGATTGCGTTTTGAGTTTGCTGGACGCGGGAGGCAGCTATGCAGGCGCTTGACACCTATGCGGCGCGGGCGCAGGAAGCGCCCCACCGCCTGAAAACCCGGCTGCGCGTGTACATTGGCCGCATCAACGAGACCGCCGGCGAAAACGCCGCGTTTTCATCCGCTGATGCTGTCTACTACAGCGATTTTTCCACCCTCATCGCCGGGCCTGTGCCCGAAAAGACCTATACCACATGGGAACCCGGGCGCTGGATTTGCGGCGGCGGTGACGTTCTGCCTTCAAGGCACCCGGCGCTTCGGCAGGGATATTGCAGCCTGAGCCCCGCAGGCGAGGACGGCACATTCTCGGTTCCGCCCGGCGTGTTCATGCAGTTCAGCCAGGTCTTCACCATTGAGGGCCTGACGCTGAGCTTTGACCCTTCGCACAATGATTGGCCGGAGCAAATCCACATCAGGGCCACGAGGGGCGGCGCGGTGATTACCGAAGAGGACGCCTACCCGGATGCATCCGAATGGGCCTGGGGCGGCGTTATCGGCGCGGTAGACCGCCTGGAACTGACCTTCATTAGAATGCGCTTTGGTAGCCGCAGGGCGCGGCTGCAACAAGTCCTGCTCGGGGACGGCATCGACATGACGCCCCGGCTGATGGCGGCGACCTGCCGCAGGGATGTTGACCCCGCGTCGCTTGATAATCCCCTGTATGAGTTTGAGTTTTACGCTCAAAACCATGACAAAAAGTTCGACCCGGAGGCCCCCAACGGCGTGTGGGCGAAGCTGCTTGACCGCAACGCCGTAAACCTCGAATTTGCCCCGGACGCCATGGTACCGAAGCAGTGGCGGGACTTGGCTGCGGCAAAGTGGCGGGACACGAAGGGAAAGAGATGGCAGGACTTGACCAAGCGCGCCGGCCTGCGCGTGCCCGCCGGGCTGTTTTACCTGACGTCTAAATCCAAGGACGCAAAGGGCGTCGCCCGGTTTCCCTGCGTGGGGATGCTCAGCCTGGCCTCGGACCTCTTTTACAACGGCCCGCTGGGCGGCGGCAGCCTTTATGACTTGCTGGAGATGGTGTTGGAGGCCGCCGAGCTGCCCCTGACCACCGCCGGAGAAAAGCCCTGGGCGCTGTGGGACGGCCTGGCCGACATCCACACCGCCGCCCCGCTGCCGGTGGACACCGGCGAAAACCTGGTGAAGATGCTGGCCAACGCCGGGTGCTGCGTGGTGTATCAGGACAGGCAGGGCATCACCCATGTGGAACCGGCGCCGCAGGAGGACAGCGGCATATATATGCCGTACAGGCAAATGACACAGGCGCCGGAGGTGGAAACGGACACCACCTTTTCGCGCGTTGACGTGCGGGCCTACAAGTACAACGACCCAGGGGCCGCCACTACCATCCACGAGGAAACCTACGCGGTCAATGGGGCGTCGGACTACCGCGTGAACGTGGATTTTGGCGCGCCGTGCATGGACGTGAGGCTCAGCGCCACCGGCGGGACCATTGTTTCGCAGACGGTTTACGCCCGCGCCCTGGTGTGTACCATCACCGGCAGCGGCAATGTGACGCTGAAAGCCACGGGGCGCCGCATAGAGGCAAGCTATACCCTGGCCTCGTCCGCAGTGGCCCGGCCCGGCCCCAACGCCAAGGGGCGTGAGCTGGATAACCCGCTCATCACCAGCCCCGCGCGCGCAAAAATTGTGGCGGATTGGCTGAGGGACGAACTGCAAAAGCGCCTCAGCTACACCTACACCAGCCGGGGATGCCTGAACATCGACCCGCTGGACATCCTACACATCCAGACGCCGTACAGCCGCAGCGTGCCCGTGCGCGTGCGCCGCCACGAGTGGACGATTGACCAAAAAATGAAGGACACGACGAAAGCGAGGGGCGGGTAATGCCCACCACACCCAAAACAACCTGGGCCGCAGGGGACGAGTACAACCTCGAGCCCGACTACAACCGGCAGACCGAAAACTACCGCCGGCTGTACGAGGCGGCAAAGCCCGTGGCCGGCATATGGCCGCTGGCGCCCATGCGGGAGTATACCACGGCCCAGCTGCCCTATGCCGACGAACTGAACGCCGTGGAAGAAAACTACGCCGGGCTGGCAAGGCGGGTATGGCCCACGGGCGCGTTTTTGCCGCGCCGGGTGCTGGAGGACGAGGGGCCGCAGTGGAACCACGACGATTTTAACCGCATCGAGGGCCTGGTGGTGACGCTCTCGGGCATCATCCCGCGCTCACTGGGCAGCGCGCATACTTTGGATTTTGTGATGGGAGGCGATGATTTTGGCACGTGAGTACCGCTCACAAATTACGGGCGACCCGCAGGGGCGCACCTTTGGCAACCTGGTAGACGCCGCCGGGCGCGTTGTGCTGGAAGGCGTGAGCTTTGTGCCCACCAATGTGACGCAAGAGGGCGACAAGTGGCGCGCGCAGGCGGCAAACCTGGTGGCCAATCTGGACGAAGCGACCGGCGCGGCCGTCCTCGCCATCGACGAGGGGCAGACGGGCGCGGAGCGCGGCACTATCAAGGTGTTCCGCTCCGCCACCAAGCCCGCCGCCCTGCCGCACGGGCGCTTTTGTTTAACGCCGAATGGGCTGTTTGTGGGCAACGCCGCGAATTTGCCCACACCCGCAGGCCCCATCCAGTACCCGGCACCGCCAAAGGTGACGGACGATTCGAGCAAGGGCTACCAAACGGGTAACGTTTGGACGGTCGGACACCACACTTTTCTCAACCTGCTCTCCCGTGGATATCTGCAACTGGATAACTGGAATGCTACATCTAATGCAATACGTTTCGTGGACGACACAGTTTTACTACTATGGGGCTCCCCATCGAGCGTAACCAGAACATTGTCCAATAGCATCCAGCCTTTGGAGCCAGGGCACAAATACTATATTATGCTCAAGATTACCATGGACACCAGTTACTTTTCTGCGCTTGCATGGCTTAATGACTTTGGGATTAGCCGCTACAATTATACTGGTAATCCGGTGATATATCACGGGATATATACACCTAGTAGTGTGGTTGTTGGGGCACAGATGCATTGCTACTTAACTTCTGCCTATGGCCCCTCCGGTAGTGCAACTTTGTCAGTCCCCACGATTATCGACCTAACTGGAACGCTCGGCGCGGGGAACGAATACACCCTCGAGGAAGCCTACAATGTATTTTCGGGGTATACGAACTATCAGGACAGTTTTTTTGTGGGCACCCCGGCGGCATATATATGTGTGTCCCCCGCGCCGGGCGCGGCAAACTGGAAACAACTGGCACTGGAAGTATAGGAGGCTAACGTGGAGTATACAGCAAATCTCGGCCTGAAACTGCCCGGCCCTGGGGATGATATCCTCGACGAAACCGGCGCGCCAAAGGATATGAACGACAACATGGCGGTGCTGGATGAGGCTATTGGGAACCTTGAAGCGCAAATGCCAAACCCCAACCTCCTCATCAACGGCGGTTTTGATATTTGGAGCCGTGGCGCGGAATTTGTGGTCGGGGGCGGAGTTTACACAGCCGACCGATGGCGCACGTCCAACCCTGTTACCGTGCGCCGGGTGGCCAATACCTCCCCGGCCAGAGCGCAATACGCCATGCGCGTAGAAAACTCCGGCATAAGTAGTTACATGATAATCCGGCAACCGCTCGAAACCCCCGTAGCGAGCACGGAGCGGGTCACGCTGTCCTGCTGGGTGCGAGGGAATCTTCCCAACAATGTCTTTTGCGCGAACACCAGGCCGACCGGAGCAACAAGATATACAATTTTGCCCGACACATGGACGTACATCGAAATACAACGTGACGGCGCTGTGGAGGGTATGTTCAACACAAATTCGACGAGTGATGCATCCTATTGGTACGAAATAGCAGGCTGCCAGCTGGAATACGGTGATTCCGCAACGCCGTATATGCCGCCGGACTTGGCTCTCGAAACGCTGATATGTAAACGGTTTTACCTCCCGATTGTATACAACGACTGCTTTACGGGTTTTGTGGGGAGCAGTACGCCGGTATTTTATGCGGCAATCCCTGTTCCAACCAAGCTGCGCGTGTCGCCTACATTCAAGGGTACTGCAACCAATTTTTTGTGCTATATTGCCGGTACCGCCTACGCAATATCCTCTCTCTCAGTGGGCGCAAACACGGAAAATCTGGTGCGCCTTACCATAAACCCATCGGTGACCCCGCCGGTAAGGACGTCCGGCGTAATCGTGTTTAACTCCCTTGCCGAAATTGCGGGGCTGGACGCTGAAATATATGGATAGAGGTGAACAATGGAGGAGAATAAAGTGATACAGGTATATGGCCGGTGCGACGAGGCCGGGAATATCCTCGAGGTGGGCAGCAGTGTGTTTTTAGCCGACACCGAGGGCTGGGTGCAGATAGACGAGGGCGAGGGCGACCGATACGCCCACGCCCAAAGTAATTACTTTAGCGGCCCCTTGCTGGACGATTTTGGGGTGCCGCTGTACCGGGTGGTAGGCGGCCGCGCGAAAGAGCGCCCGCCGGGGGATATGGATGCGGACAGAGCGGCAGTGAGCGCCCGGCTTGCCGGTGAGGACGTCCGAGCCGAGCGGGACAGACGGCTGGCGGAGAGCGATATCACGCAGTTGGCCGACCAGCAGGGCAAAATGACCCCGGAGGAGCGCCTGGCCTGGACGGCCTACCGGCAGGCGCTGCGCGACGTGCCGGAGCAGGAGGGCTTCCCCGGCGCGGTGGAGTGGCCGGAGATACCGAGAGGAGATGAGGACGATGCCGAGAGCTGACAGCCTGTATACGGTGGATGTGGGGCGGGCTACAAAGGCAGCAGCCGCCGAACAGATACTTGAGCAAAAGGCCGTGCTGGCGGCGGCAACCGATGCGGACGATGCCGGGTTGCTGACGCTGGCGCCGAAGGCCCGGCAGTGGCGGGCGGGTGAATTTTACGCACACAAAGAGCCGCTAATGCATGACGGGCAATTGTACCAGGTGGCGGCGGTGGGCGGCGTGACGGCATTGGCGCATCAGGCGCCGGGCGGAGAAGGGATGCTGGCCTTGTACCGCCCGGTGGACAACGCGCACAGGGGCACCAAGGCCGACCCGTACCTCTTTGTGTACGGCATGGACGTTAAGCAGGGCAAGCACTACAGCTACAACGGCGGCGTGTGGCTGTGGGACTACGCCGACACCGCCGCCTGTATTTGGCATCCGGGCCAGGCCGGGGTGCATTTTTGGAGGGAGGTGTAGGCCATGACCTACATAACGCCCACGGGCGCCATCACCTACGCCCTAGACCCGCGCTTTGTGTGCCGGCTGCTGGCCGGCAGCAACCGCGTGGAGACGGCCTACGGCGTGTACAGCCCCGGCGGCAAGCCCCGCGTGCATTACGGCATTGACATCGACACGCCGGGCGCTGACTGGCGCGTGCGGGCCACGGTGAGCGGCAAGGTGGTGTCCTCGACTATCGTCACCGACCACAGCAACGCAACCTGGGAGTGGGGCCACTATGTGTGCATCCTGGACGCCGAGGGCTACCGCCACTACTTTTGCCACCTTGCCAGCCGGGCCGTGAGCGCCGGGCAGAGCATCAAGGCCGGGGACATCCTCGGCGTGATGGGCAAGACGGGCAACGCCGCCGGCGACCGGCAGGCCGAGCACGTCCACTACGAGGTGCGCAAGTCCCCCTACCGCTACGGCACGGACGCCGTAGACCCCACGCCCTGGGCGGGCATCCCCAACAGGCAGGGGTGGACGGGGGAGGACGCCGAGGCCCCGGAGGCGCGGGTGGCCGCCGTGGATTTGTCCCATCACCAGGGTAACGTGGATTTTGATAAGCTTCGGGCGCAGGGCGTGACGGCGGTGATTGTGCGGCTGGCTTACGGGCTGACAGAGGACAGCCGCTGCAGGCAGTATGTGGCTGCCGCAAGGGCCGCCGGGCTGGACGTGTATGGCTATTACTACTCCGTAGCACACTACCACACGGTGGCGGGTTCCAGCCTTGCGGCGGGCAAAGCCTACGGCGATATGGAGGCCGATTTTGTGGCAGGGCTGGCGGAGGGCCTCGGGCTGGATTTCTGTGCCTACGATTTAGAGTTGGCCGATGAGGGCTATACCACCAAGCTGGATGGCGGGCAGCTCACCGAGCTGGCGGAGTACATCATGGGCAGGCTTTCGGCGTCGGGCCTCAATACAGCTCTGTACGCCTCCGCGTCTTGGATGTTTGGGCGCATGGGGCTGTGCGCCGAGGCATTTCCATTTGATTTGTGGGTAGCCTACTGGACGGACGAGGATAGCACGCACCAGACCCATGCGTACCGCTTTGGCGGCTTCCCGCCCGGCGCGCATGGCGAACGGATGGCCGCCGCGCTGGCCCTAGGCAAGCTGTGGGCTTGGCAGTGGGGTGGCGGCAAGCCGGCAGGCATGGGCGCAAAATACGGCGTTTCCAGCGCCGGAATCGACCGCGATTGGCTTTACAAAATGACCGCACAAAAGGAGGGTGAGAGCATGATATCGATTTTTACCGCCAGCGAGGGCAGCCGCCTGGAGATATTGACGGAGCAGGACGTGCACAGCACCGTGCCAGACGGCGAGGGCGGCACCGCGCGCTGGCCCGCCGGCGATTACGCGGTGTATGCCACAGGCAGCATCAAGGGCGAAAACGGCATGGTGTACGAGGGCGCACAGCTCAAGCGCGAGGACGGCAGCCTGGCCTGGGCGGCCAAACTGCCCGGAAAGTACAGCACCGCCTCCAAGGGCCTGTATGACGCCGAGCAGGCGGGCCTGCTGGGCGTGGCAGACTACAACATCAGCGCGAAAACGCTTGATGTTGTCAAGCAGGTAATTGACTCGGCGGCGTCCATGCTGCAAGATTTGGCCGGCAGCATTGGCCGAGCTGCCGGGGATTTGAAATAACGGAGGAGGGAGGGCAGAACGGGTTCGCACAAATCGCATATACAACAGAGAGGAGCTTATTATGGACATGGTTTTTTTGATTATTGTGGTGGCCATCACGGTGGAGGGGCTGGTGGAGTACGCTAAGAGCGTGGGCCGGATGTTTGCGGATGGGGCAAAGCACACGCTGGGGATTCAACTTGGCGCGATGCTGGTGGCAGTCCTCTTGTGCCTCATTTTCGGGGCCGACGTGTACCGCTACCTGGGGGTGCCGGTGGCCGTGCCTTGGGTGGGTTGTGTGCTGACGGGCATCTTTGCCTCTCGGGGCAGCAATTACATTTCAGACCTTATTGGCCGCCTGCGCAAAGGTTCACCGTGGGAGCTGGCCCAGGACGTCGAAATTGTGGATGCAAACGGCGTAAAGGTGTATGAGCCGCCCGACGGCGGCTGAACGGCTTCTGAAGCAGGTTCTAAACGGATTTTGAAGGGTTGCCCGTCTCTACCTAGGCGGGTCGCTTTTCCGGCTCGAAGGCAGATGATTTTTCGACCTCAAAAAAGCAGTACATACATATATATTAAGGAGGAGTGCGTGATAGAAAGGATTTACCGATTTGAATAGCTTTATTCCATGGGTTGGAGGCAAAAGCCAACTGCGCAAAACCATTTTGCAGGCTTTTCCCGCCGACCGCCCGGCCTACTATGTGGAGGTGTTCGGCGGCGCCGGCTGGGTGCTTTTCGCCCGGGAGCGCCATGCGGAGACCGAAGTGTTTAATGACAAAGACGGGCACCTCATCAATTTGTACCGCTGCATTCAATATCACTGCGAAGAACTGCAGCGGGAATTGCTTCGCACGGCCGACGAGCCGCCGCCCAACAGCCGTGAATTTTTTCAGGATTATCTTGAACAGCTCAATGTGCGCGGACTTACCGACATTCAGCGGGCGGCGCGGTACTTTATTATTATAAGACTGAGCTACGGCGCACGGCGCGAAACCTATGTGTGCAACAAGCGTACCGCTTTGGGGCCGGCCATCCAGCGCCTGCCGGAGATACAGCGGCGCCTGCGCGATGTGGTGATTGAGAACCTGGACTTTGAGCACCTCTTGAAAACCTACAACAGGCCGGGCGCCCTGTTTTATCTCGACCCGCCGTATTACAAGGCGGAGGGCTTTTATCAGGGCTTTGGCCCCGAAGACCACCTCCGCTTGCGGGGCTGCCTACAGAAAACAAAGGGGCGCTGGGTGCTTAGCTACAATGATACGCCGGAAATCCGCAGGCTTTACAATGATTGCAACATCCGGGCGGTTGAGCGCGGCAGCCCCTTGGCGGCAAAAACGCAGCGTGGTACACGGTACGAGGAGCTTGTCATCACCAATTATTAGACGTTAAAACACTGCCTAAATACGCAAAAAGCGGCCCGGCTTTGGGGCCGGGTCGCTTTTGCCAAAACGGTTATTCTGCTTTTTCCTTCCGGGCGTCCACGTATTTGCCGGATTTTACACGCAAGTCGATGAATGGTTCGGACTCGTCAATAAACCAGTCCCGCCCGATTTTTTGAGCGGTTTTGTACCCGCCCCGGCCCGCCTTTTGCCGGGCGGTGGCCGGCAGTATGCCGTGTTTTTTGGCATAATCCTTGAGCGGTATCATCATGATTTACCTGCCTTTCGCCTGGCCTTTATGGCGTCTGCGGCGTCCCACACCAGCACAACGCCGGCCAGTGCAGCGGCCAGCGCCGGCAGGATGTGGAACCCGTCCTTTGCCAAAATGCACAGGTTCGACACAAAAACCGCCAGTATGGCAACGCTTTTTATCCACTGCCTCTTGTACATATTACTGCCGAGGGCTATAATGGTTAAAGAGGGGTGGGGGCTTTCGCCCCCGTTCCCCTAGCCCTTGAGCATGTGGTAGATAGCTGAGATGATTCCTGTGATTAGAGTGGCGAGCTCTAGGATTTCTTTCAGCTTTTTCCACCGCCGCTTTTGGGCTTTTTTCTTTTGCCGGGCCATCGGCCTCTCCTTTCCATTTACTCGGGGCGGTTTCCCTTCCCTGTGATTACATTATACTACTTTTAAGTAGTATTGTCAACGGGATTCCTATTCCATTCACACATAAATTCGCCGAAAATGCACGGCGGATTTTATCCATTTTAACGAAACACTTTTATCGATTATTCGCTTGTTGTTGGGAGGGCGCTATGAAAAAAGTAATGATTAGCCACGGTATGCGCGGCAAGGAAGATGTGCGGCAATATGTAGAGCACTGCCAGGCGGCGGTAGCGGCGTTCTATTGTGACCGGAACGAGCCGGTTGAACTCGTTAACACCTATTTTGATGATTTTGACGGTAATCGCTTGCAATTTTTGGGCAAGTCGATTTCCGAGGGTTTGGCCTTGGCCGACGAGGTGGTTTTCATGGACGATTGGCACAACTATGATGGCTGCCGGGCCGAACAGTTTATTGCTGCGCAGTACGGGCTGCCGTGCATCTATTTAAGGTCTTGCTGACGGCTGGGCTTGCCAAAAACACGGGCGGAGTGCCGGAGAAACACGCACAGGTTTCTCGAAACGTTTCTGTATGATTATGCAAAAAGCAGAGGCTTCAGCGACCATTCAAAGGCCGTTCAAGCACCCTGCTTTTCTCATTCTTCTTGAGAGATTTTCTTATTCTTTATGCAAACCTACATCAAAGTCCATCGTGCTTATTTACTATTTTTCAAATAATCAGAAGTGCTACCGTCCCAAAAGCATTTCACGCATCTACCGTTTTCAAACTCATGATCACAATTCTTGTAGCCATATAAAACACTGGCGCACTGCGGGCAAAGGCTCATCATTTTTGAAGCGTCTGCATAGTACACGCTTCCGCATTCGCTGCAAAAAACAACAGGACGTTTGCTGTGGCTCTCCTTGTTCATTATGACACCGCCTAAAATAAATCTATGTGACGTTTATTACCCTCGCCTCATTCTAGTGTGCTGATTTATTGTCATTCTGAACGAAGCGAGCTGCTGCGAGGCGCGGGATGCGAGCGCGAAGCGGGAGCTGTAACGCGCGGAGGGAGCAGAGCAAACACCCGAGCCCGCTTGCGGGACGCTCAGGATGACAAGCAGGTTATACTACTCCCTTGCCCCCGTAATTTTATACAGCCGCATCACCAGCCCCATCATCAGAAGCAGCAAAACCCCAATATACACCGGGAACAAGCCATAGCTTACCTTCGCGCCCAGCAGGCCGAACAGCGGCGGCATACAGGTGCTGCCTACATACGCGCAGGCCATTTGAAGCCCAATCATCGATTGTGAAACCTCGGCGCCAAAATTGATTGGCGTTTCGTGTATCAGGCTGGGATAAACAGGCGCGCAGCCAAGGCCAATCAAAAACAGGCCGGCCAAGGCAAAATAGCTGTGCAAAGGCAAAAACAAAATGCCAACCCCCGCCCCAAGCACAAGCTGCCCAAGCTGAACCATTTGCTTGTGCCGCAGCCTGATGGCTAGAAAACCGGACAAGAACCTGCCGAGCGTGATTCCGGCGAAGTAGAGAGAAATCCAGCTGGCGGCGGTGGCCGCGGGTACGCCGCGCATGGTTACCAGATAGCTGCTGCCCCACAGGCCCACCGTGCTTTCAATGGCGCAATAGCAAAAGAACGAAAGCAGCACCTGCTTTGCCCCGGGCAAAGCAATCAGCCGCCGCATGGGCAAAACCTTTCGCCCCGTGGCTTCCCCCGCGTTTTCCGGCGTTCCGGCTTTTTTCCATAAAGGCAAAGAGCACAGCAAAGCCGCCACCAGCGCAAACTGCAACAGGCTGATTATCCTGTATCCGGCATTCCACGATTGCAGCCGCACCAGGCTGTACGCCATCACCACCGGCCCCAGCGACGCGCCGACGCCCCAAAAGCAGTGCAGCCAGCTCATGTGCCTCGCCTTGTAATGCAGGGCCACAAAGTTATTAAGGGCCGCGTCCACCGAGCCCGCGCCCAATCCCAGCGGCACGGCAAAAACAAACAGCATGATAAAATTACCGGAAAACGAAAATCCCAGCAAAGCAACGGCGGTCATTAAAACGCTTACAAAGGTAACCGCGCCGGTGCCAAAGCGCCGGATAACACGGCCGCTCAACAGGCTTGAAAGAACCGTGCCCACCGAAATGGTCATGGAAAGAACGCCCGCGCTGTCAATGCCTACGCCCAAGCCCCCATACATAGAAGGCCACGCGCTCCCCAGCAGTGAATCCGGCAATCCCAGGCTGATAAACGCCAGATAGATAATCACCAGCAGCAAAACCATCAAAATCCCCCTGCTTTATCGGCTTGCAAACGCTCATCCAGCCAAACAGGCCGATTGCCGTTCACCACTGGGATAATCTCACCATTGCGGTACTCGGCCACCTGTACAAAGCCGTTGCGGTTATCGAAGAACGCGGCCTCGTTGCAGTAGGGTAACCCCTGCGCCAGTGCCCCGATTTGCCGCCCAAAGCGGCGCCGCACGTCCTCCTCGGGTATATGTCGTGCCCGCCCTTCTCAACGCGATTCTGGATGCGGCGCAGGGCCTCCTCCACGGTGTCAATCCCCACATAGAACAGGCAAATATGGTACCCAAATCATCACGCTGGTATTTAAGCGACCCGGTAAGGCTGCTCTTGCCGGCGCCATTCATGCCGCCCACAATGTTATAAATCTTCATGGCGCCGCCTCCTCGGGTGTGTACTCCATAATGTCGCCGGGCTGGACGTTGAGCAGCTTGCAGATGTTATTCACCGTGTCTGTGTTGATGCGCTCATTCTTGCGAAGCTTCGTTACCGTGGCAGAATGAAATCCATTTTGCCGGAGCCAGTAGGTGGCGCTGTGGCCTCTTTCATTGAGGATAGAAAACAATTTATCGTATTTTATCGCCATGTTGGAGACTCCTATCCGCGGCATTCTACTCCACTATATAATATTGTATCACAACAATATGGCTATGACAATGTACACGTTCATTAAAACAAAAAAACACCCCTTCGGGTGTTTTTTGTTTTGGTGCGCTGCGAGGGGCCATTGGGGCGGCGACAAATGAGGGGGTACCCTCCTTCGCCGCCCAAGCGTCTGCATCGTAGTATGTGCGCTTCCTCGCTCGAGTCCCTCGAGGCACGCAAAACAAAAAAACACCCCTTCGGGTGTTTTTTTGTTTTGGTGCGCTGCGAGGGGCCATTGGGGCGGCGACAAATGAGGGGGTACCCTCCTTCGCCGCCCAAGCGTCTGCATCGTAGTGTGTACGCTTCCTCGCTCGAGTCCCTCGAGGCACGCAAAACAAAAAACACCCCTTCGGGTGTTTTTTTGTTTTGGTGCGCTGCGAGGGACTCGAACCCCCGGCCTACTGGTTCGTAGCCAGTCACTCTATCCAGCTGAGCTAGCAGCGCACGCGGGGCCAAACACAACTGTTATATTAGCACGCCGCCGGGCAATTGTCAATCGCGCGCGTTGTAATGTTCAGGGCTTTTTGCTATACTGGTTACTGGCAATAAACGCACGCAAAATATCCGCATAAAAGGTGGCTTTTTGACGAACATGGCAAGCATAGCGAACATGGCAACTGAAACTGTGAACACCATTGTGGCCGCGATTGCAGCCACTGCCGCAGCGGCGCCCGCGCCCGCGGCAAACACCCAGATTATCATCCTCATCGGCGTCATCGCGCTGGTGCTTGCCGCAGGCGGCGGGCTTTGGCTGGCGCTGCGGCGGCGGCGCGGCGCGGCGGGGCAGGGGGGCGAAGCCGGCGGCGGCCCCGCCGTGGCCGCCCTGCGCGGCTTTGCCCGCAGCAACAATTTCCGCTTCATCTGCCCCGCCACACTTGCCAAAAATGGCCGCACGGCATCCCTCGACGCCCTCGCCGTGGGTTATTTCGGCGTCCTGGGCATCATCAGCCTGCCCCAAAACGGCGAGGTGTACGGCAGCGCCGGCGAAAAGGAATGGCTGCAAATAAGCCCCAACGGCCAGCGCAACCGCTTCCCGAACCCCATCGCCGAGGCCTCGGTCAGCGTGCGCGTCATTCGGGACGTGCTGGCCGCCCCCAAGCTGCGCAAGGTGCCCGTGGAGGTGCTGTGCGTGTTCACCTCGCCAAAGCTGCGCCCGGCCCTGCCCCGCAGCCTTGAATACTTCACCGTCCAAAGCTTCAAAAAACGTCTGGGGCTTGAAAAATACCTCGAAGATTGCGGCCTGGACTTGGACGAAGTGGAAAACGCCCTGCGCGGCGCGCTGGAAAACACCCGCTAATCATCGGCCATGCGCCGCTTTCACGCCCTCCCGCGCAATTTACAAATTGTTCATACCCACGTCACACTCCTTTCGCAACTGGCCGCTATACTAGGACTTGCAGAGGGAAGGAAGCCGCAACCGGCCCTTTGCGCATGATTCCTCCTCACACCAATGAGATACCCCTTTTGAAAAACCCGCGTCTATAGGCGCGGGTTTTTCATTGCGCCCGGGCGGGGCGGCGGCCTTCCGCCTGTGAAGGGGCAGTTTGTCGCATTTTAACCGATTTCGCGTTGCATTCTCAAAGTGGGTTTGCTATAATGTATGTGCTTGCAGCTAAGGTAACCACTGATTTATTTCGTTCACCGCGAACCTTGCCGATTTTACCCGATGGCACTGCGCCAAAATGCTTGGCAATACACAAAGTATCGCCTGTGCTTTTGGCTTGGCCCTCGAATAAAATCGTCTGCGTCAGCGGCAAACTCCATGAAATCAGTGGTTACTTGGCCCCTAGGTAAGCGATGAATAACCCCGCTATCTTGTCATCCTGAGCGCAGCAAAGGATCTTTCCCTTCGTATAACCGTACATTACCCGACTCAAGGATTCTTCGCTTCGCTCAGAATGACAATTAATCAGTGGTTACCTGGGGCCGTTGCAATCACGGGCAAACACCCGTACAATTGTATAGCCTGTGTGGCCATTGTGGGAGGAAGGACGGGAGCCTGCGCACCCGTGCGGGTGCAGTAAGCTATGAAGTTTGGATCGGTCAAATTCTTCAAGCGGCTGATTGTGACCGGGTTCATCCTTGTTGTGGTGGTTCCCGCCCTTCTGGCCGTGGTGTTTGGGGTTCTCTTTGTGCGGCAGCGCCAACGGGCCGATTGGCTGGAAACCCTCAACTGGGCGCTGCTGAACAGCACCGAGCTGCCCGTGGCCCTGAACGACGCCGAACAGCTTGGCCAGTACCTGCAAAACCCCCCGCCGGACTTCCAGATAGGCCCCACCTTCCCCTACCAAAAGGCTTACCCGAACCTTTACACGAACCGGCCCGAAACCCGCCCCCCCGAGGGCAAGGTGTGTTACCTCACCTTCGACGACGGCCCCTCCCTGGTGACGCAGCAAAACCTCAAAACCCTGGCCGATTACGGCATCCAGGCCACCTTCTTCGTCACCGGGCAAAACAGCGAGGACAACCCGGATATCCTCGCGGCCGCGGCCGCGGCCGGGCACACCGTGGCGGTGCACAGCTACTCCCACGCCTACGCCGATATCTACGCCGGCCCCGAGGCTTTTTTGGCAGATTTTGAGCGGATGTACGACACCATTTACAACATCACCGGTACCCGTAGCGGCATTTTCCGCTTTGCCGGCGGCAGCATCAACGTCTACAACTCGCTGGTTTACAGCGATATTGTGGCCGAAATGACCCGCCGGGGCTTCGTGTTTTACGATTGGAACTGCGCCGCCAGCGACGCTGTGGCGGGCGGCGCCTCACGCGCCGACATTCTGCAAAACGTGCTGAACAGCGCCGCCGGGCAAGACACTTTGGTGGTGCTGATGCACGACAGGGCCGACAATGTGAACACCGCCGCCGCCCTGCCGGACATTATTGAGAACCTCGCCGCGCAGGGTTACCGCTTCGAGGCGCTGAGCGCCGAGGTTCCGCCCGTTACCTATTACTACGAGCCATAACGCGCAAGCTATATCGTGGATTTGCTTTAAAAATGCTTCATCATTTTTGAAGTTAAGTGAGTATAATACGCGGCAACCGCCGAAACCATTATGGCCTGGATCAATGGGGCAGGCCGGAAAAGTGAGGAGACAGATATGAGCACGAAGGACAATTTTTCCCAGGCGATGAAGGAACTGCTCAACGGCGAGGGAGAGGTGTTCGAGCCGGAGGAAAAGAAACCCGCGCCCAGTTCTTTCTCCTCTTTCAGCCAGCCCGAGCCCAAGCCCCCGCGCGCCCCCGCGCCGGAGCCGAAGAAGGAAGAGCGCCGCGCTGAGCCGCCCGCTTATGCGCCGCCCAGCTTTGCCCTGCCCACCCCGCCGGAAGAGCGCGCCCCCGCGCCGCCCATCTCCGCGCAGGAATACCGCGCCCCGGCGGCTTTCTCCGGGCCGGCCGTTCCCCCGCCGCCCCGCCCGGCCCCCCCCCCCAGCACCGACACCACCGTCATCGCCCCCGGCACCACCATCGACGGAGACATTGCCACCGCCGGCGGCCTGCGCATGGGCGGCGAAATCAAGGGCAACCTGAAAATCGCCTCCATGATGGAGTTGAACGGCAAGGTCATTGGCGACATCGAGGCCGCCGACGCCGTGGTCATCGGCTCGTCCATCCGCGGCAACATCACGGTCAGCAACGTGCTCACCATCGATTGCGACACCACCATCGTGGGCGACATCACGGCCAAAAACGTGGACATCAACGGCAAAATCAAAGGCAACCTCACGGTGGACGAACGCAGCCACTTCCAGCAGAACGCTGTATTGGTGGGCAACCTCATGAGCGGCACCGTCATCATCGACGAAGGCGCCATGCTGAAAGGCGACATCTCCATCACCAGCGCCCAAACCGAAAACGTCGCCGTGGAAGAACCCGATTTTGACATTAGCTAGGGCGTGTTGACGCAAAGCGAACGCACATTACAAGAGGCCGCTGCAACGCCATCGCAGCGGCCTCTTTATTTGTCTTCATAGGGGCCGCCGCCTTCGGCGGCCCGCCCCGTGATTTTGCCGGAGGCCAAGGAGGGTCCCCAGGCCCCCAGCCGTACTCGTAGGGGCGACCGTCCTCGGTCGCCCGGCCCTTTCCATCGGCCACCCCAGCCGCACCCGCAGGCGCATCATTCATCCACATAACATAAACCTATAGCTCCACAATCTCAAAAACCGGCGCGCCGCCTTCAAGGGTGATGCGCCCATAACTTGGCGCGCCGCCGCGCGGCAGCGCCACCGAGCCGGGGTTGAACAGGGTAACGCCCTCGCGCTCTTCGCAGCAGGGCGTGTGCGTATGGCCGAACAAGGCCACGGCGGCCCCGGCGCGGCGGGCGGTTTGCCACAAAAGGCCCGTGCCCTGCTTCACCCCGCAGGCGTGGCCGTGGGTATAGTAAAACAATACGCCGCCAAAGGGCGCAAGGCCTTCCAGGGGCAAAAAGCTGCCAAAATCACAGTTTCCGCGCACGCTGTAAAGGGGCAGGGCAGGGCAGGCCGCCGCCAGCTTGTCCGCGTCGCGCTCGCCGTCGCCCAAGAAAAAACAGGCCGCCGCGCCGCCCTCCTGCTTTGCTGCGCGCAGCATGTGCCCCGAATAGCCGTGGCTGTCGGCAAATACCAGCAGCTTCATGGTTTCTCTTTTCCCGCCGTCACGGCGCGGTATATTTCTGCTCTTGGCTGCCCGCTTTCGGCGGCAGCGCGGCGGGCGGCCTCACCGGCCTTAAGGCCCTGCGCCGCGTAGCGCCGGGCCAAATCGGCGGCTTCCTCCAACGTGGCCGCCGGGCCCTCGGGCGGGGGGGCCGCCCCGGCCACCACCAGCACAAATTCCCCTTTGGGCGTCTCTTCGGCATAGCGCCGGGCGGCGGCTTCAAGGGTTGTGGGCCATATTTCCTCGTGCAGCTTGGTCAGCTCCCGGCACAGGGTAAGCGGCCTGTCCGGCCCCAGCGCCTGTGCCAGCTGCGCCAGCGTTGCGGGCAGTTTGTGGGGGGCCTCGTAAATCAGCATCGTGCGCGCCTCGCCCGCAAGGGCGGCCAGGCGCTCGGCCCGCTGGCGCTTGTTCTGGGTGATAAAACCCTCAAACACGAAGCGCCCCGTGCTTTGCCCCGAGGCCGACAGCGCCGCGATGGCCGCGCAAGGGCCGGCCACCGGCGCCACCGGGACGCCCCGCTCGTGGGCCGCCGCCACCAGCAGCTCGCCGGGGTCGCTCACGGCGGGGGTTCCGGCGTCGCTGCACAGCGCGCAGCTCTCGCCTGCCTGTATGCGGGCCAAAATCCCCTCGCCGCGCGCGCGGGCGTTGTGCTGGTTGTAGCTCACAAGCGGCTTTTTAAGGCCCAGGTGGTTCAGCAGCTTCAGGGTCACGCGGGTGTCCTCGGCGGCCACAAAGTCCGCCGCAGCCAGCGTTTCAGCCGCCCGCGGGCTAAGGTCGGCCAGGTTGCCAATGGGCGTCGCCACCACATACAGCTTGCCCTCCACGCGCCCGGCCCCCTTTCAATACAAATGCCAAGAGGCCGCCGAAGGCGGCCCCACACTGCAAACACACCCAAACCCTGCCCTTGCCCAAACTAACAACCAATAACTAGCCAACCATTCAACTATCTTGCACAATATCCGGCAAAATATGCAGCCCCGCGCCGCCTTTTTTACGCGCGGAAAGCATAAGCAGCCAGGGCTCATCCGCCGGGGTTTTGCGCACCAGCTGCATGTGCTTGGGCGCCAGAAATTGCAATTGCATCGCCGAGAATAAATCCGCCATGCGGGCCGGGGGAAAGCACAGGCAAAAGCGTCCGCCGTCCTTCAGCAGGCGAAAGGCCGCCGCGCAATAGTCGTTCAGCGTCACGTTCAGCTCGTGGCGGGCGGCCGCGCGCTGGGCGTCCTGCGGCAGGGGGCCTTCGTTAAAGTAAGGCGGGTTCGCCACCACCAAATCAAAATGCACGGGGGTTTTGTAGTCCCTCAAATCCTCCCGCACGGCCTGCACGGTAAACAGTTGCCCGGTGGAAATGGCGTTGCGCAAAAGGCCCGAGCCTTCCAGGTCCCGCTCCACGCCCACGGCCAGGCCCTCAAGGCCCGCGTCCACCAAGCTTAAAAGCAACACGCCGCAGCCGCTGCCAAGGTCGCAGGCCGTCCAATTCGGCTGAAAACTGCCAACGGCGGGGTTCACCACAAAGTCGGCCAGCAGCAGAGAATCGGTGGTAATGGCGTGGTTTTCGCTGGTAAACACAACCGTGCCGTTGCGCAAAGTTTCGGCTTTTTGCATGATTATCCTCTATACGTATACAAGATACCGGCGCGGATACGCCGTCCCCTACCAAAGCAAGCAACATAGCGCCCGTTCGCTTGCCCTAACCCAAAACAGGCGGACACCATCGTGCCCGCCTGCGGCTCCGCAATACATCGTGCAAATGGAGGCGCGAGAAACCAGAATCTCTATTCACGGCATCATACGCCGTGAATACAGCTTCTTATTCCCCGGAAGCGATGGCTTCCACCGGGCATACCCCGGCGCAGGCGCCGCAGTCGATGCAGGCATTGGCGTCGATGACATAGGTGCTGTCTCCCTGAGAGATAGCGCCCACCGGGCACTCGCCCTCGCAGGTGCCACAAGAGATACATTCGGAACTGATTTTGTAGGCCATGTCGGGTTATCGTCCTTTCGCTTGGCTTTGCTTGGGCAATAGCGCCGCCTCACCCGGGCGGGCCTGCCCCTTTATTATTTTATCATAGTTTGCGCGCTTTTCAAGGTTTCGGGCAAAATTTGCGGCGGCGCGTCACTGGGAATTTGAATCCTCCCCTTGGGCGCTGCGCCGCCCCTTCCGCGCGGGTTTCGGCGCTTCGGTGCTGCTGGGCACCTCCTCGGGGCGCAGGGGCGCGCGCTTGCCGCCCCGTATGTACTCTATTTCGTCCCGATGGTAATACCTCTGCGGTTCCTCGCTGTTGTCAAGGCGCACGCGCAAAAGGCCGCTCACCAGGTTCACCTCGGTAACGGTGGCAAGGCCGTCCGGGGTTTGCACGGTGCTGTTCAGCATGGGGGTTATCTGCCCCAGGTATTCATAGGCCGGCTGCTCGTAGGCAAGGCAGCACATCAGCCGCCCGCAGCTGCCCGATATCTTGGTGGGGTTCAGCGAAAGGCCCTGCTCCTTGGCCATTTTG
>QMCE01000966.1_pt1 | contig 64374 bp, 55 predicted proteins | sample 1821851 | NCBI WGS metagenome assembly QMCE01 (sample SAMN09453174, study PRJNA476694) | Termite gut metagenome, whole genome shotgun sequencing project. | isolation source: worker | host: Odontotermes sp. | place: South Africa:Pretoria | collected 2016-01-28
CTCATACCCCGAGCTACGCTTCGCTTGCGCGGGGTTATCCAAATGTAAGTCCTCCGGACTTGGGAGCTACGTCTTAGGTGTCATCACGGATAATCATTAAAGTTTTTTAGCATTAATTATTTTCCAAAGAATTCTAATGAAAGACTTAGCCTGCGTTATTCCTAACTTTGATCATCACAGATTGGTGTGGATTTGAGTAAAGAATGAGAAATGAGAATTGGCGTATTGTGGTAAGTAACTAAATGTCAAACAGCCTCTCAATTTGACTGAACACACAACTTTCTTGTTATTGACGTACTTCCTGATTGAACAGAAACGAGGTATATCCCCGTTGGCAAATTAGCATTAACTGTAGCGAATCCATCGTTAATAACAGCACTGTAAACCGGTTGACCTTGTAAATTCATAATAGCAAGAGCCGCCGTTTCATTATCACCCAACCGGATGTGGAAGTTGCCTCCTTTTGCAGGATTGGGATAGATTGTGAACATCGGATTTTCCGTATCGGCTATATTGACAAGACCGGATGGAGGTAAGGTATAAGAACCGTTGTCAGATGATTTTTGATACAAGCGAATGTATTTAATGTGCATTTCCGGTTCGCCGTCAGCAGTATTTGCAAATGCCGTTACCTCATTGATATTGTGTATATCCGGAAAATTTCCTCCTACCGCCAAGTTGAAAATGATATACATTTCTTTATGGAAAAAATAATAAGGAGCAACATTCATTGCAGCAGTATTCATCTCAAAATAAGGGGCGGTATCCGGATATTTATCTAAATCAAGATATGCTTTTACGCCGTTTTTATCCCAAATTAACGTAAACAGATGATAGCCGCCTTGCAAAGAATAATTCCAAGCCGATGCTTTTGCGTAATTCGGATAGGCTCCTCCGTTATAATTTTCGCCCCAATGGCAAGCTCCATTAAAATAACGGTCTTGCGTGCCTGCACTGATCCCTGCCGCATGTCCCATTTCTAATATATCAATTTCGCCGCAAGCCGGCCAGCCAAAAGGCAGGCCATAATCCGTTTGCCGTATGAGGAAGTTTGATAAGAGCCTCCAATTTACCGTATTTGAAAGTTACCTTGTCTTTTGTCATAATTTTGCCTGAAGTGGCAACGGGGTTGTGCCCGGCAGGTTCTTTTTTTGCAGTCAATACGGCATTACCATTCTCTACCGACACGTTGGCGGTGCGGTAACATTGCAGTTCGTTGTTGCCGTAACCGTTATCACATTCATTTTCAACGAACCAATAATCGCTGTTTATGGAAGTACCCGTAAATAGGTCTTCCCATATTAATTGATAATCATCATTCGCGTCCGGCTGTTGTATAGGAGTAAAAAAGAACTGAGCTTGCCATTCGTCATTTGTAGCCTCTCCAAGCACAATATTTATTGTTTTGTCATCTTGGATTAATATGGAATAATTGGTCGATTCATTCCAATTAGGAGCGTAATAAACCCTGTTTTGTGTATAATTATTGACGGATGAAAAAAGATTATTCCCGTTTGCAGTAACACGAATGTTGGATATGGTAATCGTTGTATTTGCTGTATTTCCTCCAAAATCGAACAATACCTTGGTAATGCTCGTCAGACCACCCGCAGGAGTCGCCGTGTAGGTAAGCGTTTGTGCCGGTTCGGACGCATCTAACGAAAAGGAAGGAATGTGCAGGTAGGCATTGTCGTCTGTGTCAAAGAGTTTTATGTAAAATCTTGGGAGATTTACGGTTGTTTGTACATCTACCGAAACGGTGTATGTTATGGTTGGATTGATCAAGATTTGAGCTTGAGAATAGATGCTGAAAAACAACCAAATTGTTATTGTAAAAACGGTTTTCATATTTTTATTTTTATTATGATTGTCCGTAATGTTACCTAAACCAAGGCGTTGCCGTTGGGCTGGAATATACAAGGCTTTTAGTCTTTCTCTCCCGGCAGATTTTGTACAAATTCTGAAAATAGCACTAACGCTGCGCGCTAAAGGCGCAACATAACCTCGCCCAATGGCAACGCCTTGGGGTTATTAGACAATATGACGGATAATCATTTATTTTTAATACATCGTTACAAAATTAAAATAAATTTCTTGGAAGGAAACTTACGGGTTAATGAAAGTTGTCAAAAATTATTTTTGCCTTTGACATCCCTATTTCTTTAGCGATTTCATCGAGCGGAAGTTCCTTTATGCGTTTCACACTTTTGAATTTTTTTAGGAGCTGTTCCTGTGTTTTTGCACCGATTCCTTTTATTTCCAATTCTGATTTCAGCTGTGTCTTACTCCGTTTATCTCGATGGAATGTGATAGCGAAGCGATGTACTTCTTCTTGTATCGAAGCAAGAAATTTGAACAACTGGTCAGTTGGACTTAACCCGATGACCAACGGCGGAAAACCAAAAAGCAATTCGCGCGTGCGGTGTTTGTCATTTTTTGCAAGTCCGGCAATTGGGACGGAAAGGTGCAACTCTTCTTCAATCACTTGGCGCACAGTTTCCATTTGCCCGATTCCGCCATCCACAATGATGAGGTCGGGTAGGGGAGACTCCTCTTCCGTCATTCTTGTATAGCGGCGGCGCACTACCTCTTTCATCGAGCCGTAATCATCAGGACCTTCTACCGTTTTAATCGTGTATTTCCGGTAATCTTTCTTCGCCGGCTTCCCTTTTTTGAAAACGACGCAAGCGGCAACTGCGTCCGAACCTTGTATATTTGAATTGTCAAAACATTCGATATGCATAGGTAATTCCTTTAAATTCAATGCTTCTTGCAGTGATTTTAGGGTACGGACGGCACGTTGTTCGGGATTGAATTTTTCCATTTGTTTCATCCGGTCAAACTTGTATTGCTTAACGTTTTGAACGGATAAATCGAGCAGTTTTTTCTTGTCTCCGCGCTGAGGAATCGTGAAGGTTGCATTTCTCAGTTCAAACCCGATTTCAAACGGAACGAGAATTTCTCTCGATGCATCGCCGAACCGTTCACGCATCTCCACAATCGCACTTGCGAGAATGTCTTCTTTTGTTTCATCCGTCCGGATTTTGTATTCAAACGTGTAAGCCTGCGAAATCGTTCCGTTTGTTACTTTCAGGTAGTTGACAAACGCATCGTTTTCGTCAATTTCAATCGAAAATGCGTCAATATCGGTCAACGTTGGATTTACAATAGTCGATTTTGCCTTGTAATTTGCGATTGCCTCGATTTTTTCTTTCAGCACTTGGGCATCTTCAAAACGTAGTTCGGAAGCTGCCGTGTTCATCTTTTTTTTCAAGTGCCGCTCAATTTCGTCCAGCTCGCCTTTTAAAATATATTTGATTTCATCGATATTTCTTGCGTAATCCTCTTCCGGCTGCAACCCTTCGCAACACCCTTTGCACTTTTTGATGTGATATTGCAGGCAGACTTTGAATTTACCTTGCCGGATGCTTTCGGGAGTTAAATTCAGGTTGCAAGTGCGCAGCTGATAGATGTTGTGAACGAGTTCCAACACCGTTTTCATCGCGGGATAATAGGTGTAGGGGCCAAAATACTTGGAACCGTCCCGCACGATATTCCGCGTTTTGAATATGCGTGGGAAATGCTCGTTTTTCAGGCAAATGGAAGGATATGTTTTATCGTCCTTCAACAGAATATTATAGCGAGGCTGATGTTTTTTTATTAAGCTGTTTTCAAGCAACAGCGCGTCCTGTTCGGTTGGAACAACAATGTATTTAATGTCATTAATTTGTCGTACCAGCACCTGTGTTTTTGCCGAATCATGTATTTTATTGAAGTAAGACGAAACCCGCTTTTTTAGATTTTTTGCTTTTCCAACGTAAATTATTTCGTTTTTATTGTTGAAATACTGGTATATACCCGGTTTTTCGGGCAGTGATGATACGAGTTGCTTAAGATGTATGTTTACCGTTTTTTCCATTAAATTTTAGCATAAAAAGCATAAAAAAATGAGAATTTATAAAGATTTCGTAATTTTCTTTTCAAAACTTTTGCAAGAATAGAAAATTAGCACTACATTTGCAGTCGCAAAACAGGGTTCCTTGGCCGAGTGGCTAGGCACCGGTCTGCAAAACCGTCAACGGCGGTTCGAATCCGCCAGGAACCTCAGTAATCCTCATAACGATGTTGTGAGGATTTTTTTGTTGATTATTGCCGCATAACCACATAGACAGTTGCCGGATTTCTTTCTCGCGAAGGTACATGTAACACGTTAACTTGCTAAAAATTCAACATAAACTTTTCTATTACATGGGCTACCCCGTCTTCATCGTTAGAAAGCGTGATGAAATCGGCCGATTCCTTTACTATGGGTTGTGCATTTGCCATCGCTACCCCCAAGCCGGCATAGCGTATCATGGATAAATCGTTGAATCCGTCGCCGCAGGCAATCATCTCCTCGCGGGTACAACCTAAATATTCCGATAATTTACCCAGCGAGTAGGCTTTGTCGATATTCTGCGGCATAATTTCCAGGAAAAATGGTTCGGACCGGTACACATTCAGGCGGTCGCCGAAACGTGCTTTCATATCCTTCTCTACGTTGCTTAGATAATTGCCTTCTCCCACCATCAGGCATTTGGTTACATGAAAGTTGATTGTCTCGATGAAATTATCTACTTGTCTTACAGGCATTTTATTGATGCGTGCTTCGATGTTTACGTATTGATCATCGCTTTTTTCAGTAATAATCGAACAATCATCGTAAGTAACAATAGGTACGTTGTATTCTTGCGAAGAACGGTAAAGCAGCGGAATCATTTCCATGGGCAGAACTTGCTCGAAAGTTGTCTTTTTACTCTGACAGTCAATTATTCTTGCACCGTTAAACGGAAGGATAAACCCGCCGTGGTTTTCCAATTCAAGCTCATTGGCAAGTGGTGTGATGCCGGGGGTAGGGCGGCCCGATGCCAAAACTAATTTTACTCCCAGCTCTTGTACTTCACACAAGAGTTGCTTGGTTTTCGGTGTAATAATCTTTTGCGAATTGGTTAATGTCCCGTCAATGTCGAGAACGAGTACCTTGTATTTCATATATCCATTACAAATTATATGGCACAAAGTTACTACTTTATCTTTTTTTGAAATAACTTGTTGCCCAATTTTTCATTTAAAATTCCTATCTTTGCGCAAATTAACTTTTGGACTTCAAGAAATGAAAAGAATAATCTTATTGGCGTTCTTATCGCTTTCTCTGACAACTATTTGTGCACAAAAGACAAAGACGTACACGCACCCCGGCAACTTGTTTTACGATGGAAAGGAGATGTATGACTTAAAGCAGTTTAATGCCGCTTTCCGTCATCTAAACGAATATCTGCAAAAACAGGACAAAGACCGTTCGCCGCTTTACCCCGAAGCGGAATATTACCTGGTAAGCAGTGCGTATGAAATGCGAGTGAGAGATGCGGGGCGAAGATTAGAGCAGTTTATTGCTAATAATCCCTATTCCGTTCATGTCAATCGTGCACGGTTTTTGCAGGGAACACTCGCTTTTGAAAAGAAGCAATTCAAAGAAGCATTGGAATTTTTCGATAAATCCAATCCGGATAATTTGACCCAGGAAGAAAAATTAGACTACCGTTTCCGGACAGGATACGCCTATTTGCAAACAAACGACTTGCCGAAAGCCAAGGAATCATTTACAACCCTCCTTTCTCAAAAAAGCAAGTACGGCAATTCCGCCCTTTATTATAGTGCATACATTGACTATTTAGAGAAAAAATACGATGCTGCGTTACCTGTATTCCTCTTATTGCAAGATAATCCGGATTATGCGCAGATAGTTCCTTATTATATTTTGCAGATACATTATTCGCAGGGAAAGTACGAAGAAGTCATCTCTTCGGGCGAGGAGCTGTTGAATAAATATCCCAACAATGCAAACAATGTTGAAGTGTATCGTTTGCTGGGCGAAAGTTATTTCTATCAGAAGGATTACGACAACACCATTAAATATTTGGGTCTCTATGAGCAAAAAGCGGTGCCTGTGTTGCGCAACAGTATGTATATGCTCGGAATTGCCTATTATCAAACGCAACAATACAAAAATGCCATACCTTGTCTGCAAAAGGTAACGGTTATGGAAGACCTTATAACGCAAAACGCTTACCTGCATTTGGGAAGTGCCTATTTGAAAGAGAACGACAAAACCAATGCCCGCCTGGCTTTTGAGTCGGCAGCTCGTATGGATTTTGACAAGGAGATACAAGAAGAGGCACTCTATAACTATGCGCTGATTATCTATGAGCAATCCTATTCGCCGTTTAACGAGTCGGTACTTGTCTTTGAGCGCTTCTTGCAGGATTTTCCGGACTCGAAGTATTCGGATAATATATACGACTATTTGGTAAATGTCTATCTGACAACCAAAAACTACGAGGCGGCTTATGAGTCGATTCAGAAGATAAAATCCAAGAATCCAAAGATTTTGGAAGCTCGTCAGCGTGTTTTGTACAGCATTGGTATACAGCAATTCACAGATGGAAATTATCAAAAAGCCGCCGAAACATTTACTAAATCGCTGGAAGACGGCAGAGCTAATCGTGAAACGGAAGCATTGGCTCTTTTTTGGCGGGCAGAGGCTCACTCGCGTTTGAGGGATGAGGCTAAGGCGGCGGCAGACTTGCAACGCTTCGTAAATTCGGTTGGAGCCAGAAATTCGGGAATGTTTAATATGGCGCATTATAACTTGGGGTACATCTATTTTGCACAGAAAAAATACAGCGAGGCGTTGAATTGGTTCCGTAAATTCCTTAATCTGGAAGAAGAAAATAAAACGCTTATTGCCGATGCCAGCAACCGGATTGGCGACAGCTATTTCTATAACCGCGACTTGGAGAAAGCGGAAAAAAGTTACGCTTCCGTTTATGCCCTGCAAGGTGCCGGAGCCGATTATGCCCTTTTTCAGCAAGCTTTTATAAAAGGCTTGCAAAAAGATTACAAAGGAAAAATTGCAACACTTCAAAAGCTCATCAAAACGTTTTCACGCTCTGAATATACAGCCGATGCGATGTATGAAACCGGCCGGTCATACATTATGCTGGGCGATAACAAGCAGGCAATCGCGGTTTACGATGAATTGGTGTTGAGCTATCCGCACAGTCCGCTTAGCCGGAAGGCAAGATTGCAAACCGCCATGCTCTATGATGAGATGAGCAAGTACGATCAATCCATTGTCATTTACAAGGAAATTGTGGATTATTTTCCAAGCAGTGTAGAGGCGAAAACGGCTCTCGAAAATCTGAAAACAATCTATTTTGAGCAGGACAACCTGCAGGCATACGCTGATTATGTATCATCTCTCGGCGGAATTACTTCGTTTGAGAAATCCGAGCAGGATTCACTCTCTTATTTAGCTGCCGAGCGGTTGTATCTCTTGGAGGATTATGCACGGGCGATCGAAAGTTTTAACCGTTATTTGGGACAATTCCCGGAAAGCAGTTTCAGCGACAACGCCCGTTTTTATTTAGCAAGCAGTTACTATAAAACAGACCACAAAGAGAAGGCAAAAGAGCAATACCAGGTTGTGGCATTCAAGCAAGGTTATGCGAATATGGAAGAAGCGTTAGTTAATTTGGCTAAAATCCAGTATGATTTAAATGACTGTGAGGGGGCTCTCGTCACGCTGCAACGCTTGTCGGAAGTAACGCAAAATGCGAATAACCGCGATGCCGCCCGGTTGGGTATGCTTCGTTGTAACAATATGCTCGGTAATTACGAAGCGGCAATCACGGCTGCGACGGAATTGTTAAAGGGAGATAAACTTGACCCGGCTATTCACCGCGAAGCCCTTTTTACAAGAGCAAAGGCTTTTGAAAAGAAAAATGACTTGACAAGCGCTTTTGGCGATTTCCTTGTTCTTTCGGAAAATACTTTGGACCAATTTGGTGCAGAGGCTAATTTCCGTGTGGCTGAATACCTTTTCCATGAGAAGAAATTGGTTGAGGCAGAAAAGGCAATTTTTGACTTTATTGAGAAAAATACGGCACACCAATATTGGCTGGCAAAAAGTTTTATCCTGCTTGCCGATATTTATATGCTGCAAGGCAACGATTTTGAAGCGAAACAATACCTGTTGAGCGTGCGCGAGAATTACAAAGGAAAGGATGAGATCGCTACCGAAATCAAAGCCCGTTTGGACGAAATCGAAAACCGGGAATTTGATAAGGTCGTAAATGAATAAAAAAATACCCGTATGTATTATCGAAGGGTTGGAAATTGATTTGAACAAATTGTTTGAAAACGAATAAAGAAACAAGCTCTATATGAAACACATATTTTTAAAACAAGTCGCTATTTTATTAAGCGTTTTTGCGGGTAGCAGTCTGACTGGCTTGGCTCAGCAGGCGGAAACCGATACCACTATTTCGCGAAACATCGAAATTGTAAAAGAGTATAACCCCGTGATTCAGGAGGCAGGAAAGATAAATATTATGCCCGAATTAAAGGACATTGAGGCCAAAAAAATCCAAACAAAATTTGCTGTCCGGACAAATCCTTTTTCGCCGAAAAAAGATGTCATCCCATCACTCGACTATGCTACTGTGTCGCCGCAGCCAGAACCCCATTACAAGAACGGATTTGTGAAAGTGGGAGGCGGAAATTACACCTCTTTCTTGGGTGAATTGTATGCGCCGTTTTATAAAACGCAGCGAAATTTACTTGATTTTTATTTCAAACACAACTCCTCTTCCGGTGATGTAAAACTGACGCCGGAGATGTATCCGTCTTTGTCCGAAGCAATTAATTCTCAGGCATTAACTAACGATAACAGAGCGCGGCTTTCTTTTAGCCGGAATATAAAAAACAGGGAGTTCAGTACGTTTATCGGCGGAGGTTATAATCGTTTTGATTATTACGGATATGATTCGTTTACAGATTTCTTCCAGCGTTCTTCCGATTCTATTTTACATCCGCAAGATGATTACCGGAAACAAGCATTTACCAATTTTGATGTAAATTTGCGTTACCGGAGTAAAGAATATATCTCTAAATGGAAGTACGATTTACAGACAAACTACCAACTTTTCCAAAACATAAATAAGTTAACCGAACACACGGTTTATACCAACGTAATGGGCGATTACCGCATGGAAGGTTCGTCGTTGGGTGCAAGATTGGAGATGTATAATATGTTTTTAAGCAAGCCTGAAAATACTGCTATCTATAATTTCAATGATGCCCGTAATATGAATGATTATACGGTACTCAAACTGAATCCATACTATACGTTTGAAGGAAATGCCGGAAAAATGGTTATTGGGATAAAGGGAGCATTTAGCATTGGTCAAGGTCGCCCTGGATCCATTTCGCCTGATATTTATGGAAACGTGAAAGTGATCGACCAAAAATTATATATCTATGCCGGCATTACCGGAGATTTGCAGGTAAATAATTACCGTTATGCAACGCAGTTGAATCCGTATATTTCGCCGGATGTGCGAATCGAAGATACTTATACTCCGATTGATGTGTATGCCGGAACGAAAATCAAATTTTTCAACAAAGTTAATGCCGATTTTTTTATCGGTTATAAGCTTATAGAAAATCCGTATTTCTTTGTAAATAGATTGGACGGACGTGTGGGCGTGGCAGACGGGATTGGAGACAGCATTAACCGCAATATGTTTGATGCGGTATATGATAAGGATGCCGGATTATTTAATGCCGGGTTAACACTGCTTTATAATTGGCAAGAAAAGCTAAATTTCACATTCAAATCGAAATACAACGCTTGGTCATTGGATAAAAATGAAAAACCTTGGCAAATGCCGGCATGGGAACTTGATTTCCAAACGAGTTATTCCGTAACGGATTATCTTCGTTTTAATTTAGCTTACCGGTTCGAATCCGGACGTTACGCAAGGATAAGCGAATACAGTGAATTGGCAGGATGGTCTAACAAAAGCGCATCAATGAAAAACATCAACGATCTCAGCTTGGGAGCCAACTACCAGCCGCTTAGTTTTGTGAATATTTTCTTGAATCTCAATAACCTGCTTAACCAGGAATATGCCGGATGGTATGGATATACCAAACACCGGTTTAACATAATGGGAGGTATTTCTGTTTCATTCTAAGAAACGGTATGGCAAAAAAAAGTTCAAACTCGGAAATTCTTTTAGGGTGTCTTCCTGTTATAATTTTTCTTGTAATAATTGTGTTAGTAGCTATATCAGAGCGTCCGCAGTTTCTACTTGTTTTGGTTTTTGGAATAATTTTGTTGCCTTTTTTTCTGGGAGGTAATAAGCAGTCAAAAAAAGAATACAATCTTCCGGAAATCAATGCGGCAATGATTGGTATTATTTCCGTGGTAATGAAAGCCGATGGTCAATGTACGAAACAGGAATTGGACGAGGTTAAGGCTTTTCTTTTGAAACGGTTTGGCGAACAGAAAGCTAAAAAAATGCTGCTGTTGCTGAAAGATTTTCTGCAAAAAGAGATTCGGAATATTCGTCCGCATTGCCTGCAACTCAACCGGAGTCTTACCTATCTTCAAAGGTTGGACTTTTTAACTTTGCTTTTCCGCATTGCCGAAGCCAATGGCGGAATTTGCTCGTATGAATCGGAAATTCTCTCTCAAATAGCCCGCTACATAGCTATCAAAAATTCCGATTTTACCGAATTAACATACCGGTTTTCCTCTTTTTATGGTTACCGGAAAAAGCAATCTGAGGTGGTGCATTGCCATACCGGTTCGGCATATAAAGTGCTTATGATTGAGGAAAACGCTTCGCAGGAAGAGATTAAAAAAGCTTACCGGAGGTTAGTTATGTTGCACCACCCTGACAAAGTTGCTCTGCATGATGCCAATGCGCAGGCACAAGCTGCTGAAAAATTTCAGCGTATTCATGAGGCATATTGCAGCTTGATAAAAGAAAAAAATAGATGAAGTGAGAAAAAATATGGGAAAAAGAAAGGGGAAAAAGAAAGAAACGGACAGAACAGGAGGTTGTATCATCGCTCTTCTTTTATTCCTTTTTGTTCTTTTGATTTGGGTGTCGGTGGATGAAACGATCCCTTTCGTGATTATTTTCTTTCCTCTTTTTTTTATTGCACTTCCCTTTCTTTTGTTTAAAAAAGCGGTAGGCGATGAAAAGAATATGGACTATGTTGCCATGGTAACACTTATCGCCGTAGTGATGAAAGCCGATGGTCAAAATACGAGATCAGAACTGAAAGAGGTTAAGGCGTTTCTAACGAAGCGGTTTAGCGAAAAAAGAGTAAGGAAAATACTGCATCTCTTAAAAGATACATTACAAAAGGATATTAGAAATACGCGTTTTTTTTGCTTGCAACTTAATCGAAGACTTTCGTACGCTCAAAGATTGGATTTTTTAACTTTACTCTTTCGTATAGCCGGAGCCAACGGTGAAATTTGCCAATATGAAGCGGTGGTTATTACACAAATAGCCAACTATATAAATATACGTAATTCCGATTTTGTTGAGTTGACGGAACAATTCTCTACTTTTTATAACTATAAAAAAAGACAGGAAACGTTTGTATATCAGTCCGATAATAACTGGGCTTACAACGTGCTTATGATTGATAAAAATGCGACTATGGAAGAGGTTAAAAGGGCGTATCGACGATTAGCCATGCTGCATCATCCTGATAAAGTTGCCCCACACGATTCTGTTGCGCAGGCTCAAGCTGCTGAGAAATTCCGCAAAATCAATGAGGCATATAGAGCATTGATAAAGAGGTAGAGCATTTTATCAACGCTGAACTACCTTCGCTCCTTTTTCAACATTGGTCGTTACCCAAACGTTTCCGCCGATGACAGCTCCCTCGCCGATGGTTATTCTTCCGAGAATGGTTGCGTTGGAATAGATAACTACTCTATCTTCAATAATTGGGTGCCGGAGGATATTTTTGACCGGATTCCCAAACTCATCCAGCTCAAAACTTTTAGCACCCAAGGTAACTCCTTGATACAGCTTAACGTGGTTGCCGATGATTGTTGTTTCGCCTATCACGACACCGGTTCCGTGGTCAATTGTGAAATAACCGCCGATAGTGGCTCCCGGATGAATATCAATACCGGTTTCCGAGTGGGCCATTTCGCTAATCATGCGGGGAATTAACGGAACACCGAGAGTCAGCAACTCGTGGGCTATGCGGTAGTTGGAAATAGCTTTGATTGCCGGATAGCACAAAATGATTTCTGCAAAACTCTTGGCTGCCGGGTCGCCGTAATACGCCGCTTCTACATCCGTGATGAGTACTTGCCGCATCTGAGGAAGCCGCGATATGAATGCGTTCGTTATCTCTTGGGATTTTTTCTGCTTTTCCCTTAAATCCGTTTCTTTGTTACATTTACACTCGCCAAAACATATTCCGGAAAGAATTTGCTCGCACAAAATTTCGGCAAGTTTTTCCAGATTTACCCCGATGTGATAATGGATTGTGTCCGTATCTACCGAGGAATGTCCGAAATATCCCGGAAACAGAATCGCACGGGTAATATTGATTATTTGATGCAACGCATCGGATGAAGGGAAAGGCTCTCCTTGCTTGTGCCGATGATAGATTTGTTCGAAAGTATCATATCGGGACAGTTGATCCACGACCGAGAAAATAGTTGAATTTTCAGACATAAATTATGAATTGAACGATTGAATTAAACATGAGTAAAAAAGCGATTTCCATCGTACTTATAACGTAACAGTAAAAGGGTTTGTTGTTAATTGAACGGAAAAAACCTTATCGGGAGTTATGGGCGAATCTAATAACTTGGCATCCAATTTCTTTTTTGTGTAAATAGCGCACATGGTGTTGGATACATGATAGAGGTGCTGATGTTCTTCGGGCGGCAGTCCGTCTAATATAGCGGAAATTACGGAGTGTCTCGGCGTTTCGGGGTCATATCCGTAGTCGTGCCAGACAATCATGGAATCTTCATTTCGCAGTAAGCGGGACACTTTTTCGGTATCCGATTTTACCGCCTCGTATTTATGGTCGCCGTCCACAAAAATAAGATCATACTTGGCGTTTAATGTCGAAAAATCAAAACTCAACGAGTTGGCATGTACGATTTTGATATTCGACTGATTACCGAGCAAGCATCCGTGCAGTTGTGCGTATTTCTTTTTGAATCCCATGCTAATCATCTCCTCCGGCGAGAGGTTGACGGAAGTACAGTGAGCAGCAACTTCCGCCACATTAACCACGCTTTCGCCTCTCCACATGCCAATTTCCAGGTAGTTACAGTTGGGAATGGATTGTGCCAGCGATTTCAGTAAGATTAAATCTGTGGGAAGCGAGGAGCCGTTAAGAAAAGTATAGGTGGAAATTTCGCCTTTTCCGTCTGCCAGGAAATGGCGGATATCTACCGAAGGAAACTGTACTTTTCCGTATTTTTTTCGTAGCCGGTTTTCATAAGATGTTTCATCTTTAAAGATCCAAAAGATAGATTTTGGTGTTTGTATTAATTTACCGAAAATCTTGAAAATCGTGCTAATCTTTTCTTTTGCATTCATTTTTTAATAAATAGTTTTATTTTTTCGATACCCATTTGCTGCATGTTTTGCGAGCTTCGGAGATTATTTCTTCTTCATGCTCCACATATCCGTTTTGCATCAGGATACGGCCGTTGCAAATAACCGTATCAATGCAGCGGCTATCGGCAGCATATACCCAGTTGGAGAGCAAGTGATAACCCGGAACTAACCGTTCATTATTCAAATCAATCAGAAGCGCATCTGCCAGCTTTCCTTCGGCAATTATTCCGCCGTTCAACCCGAATGCTTCTGCGCCGTTGACCGTTGCCCATTGAAAAACATCCTGTACGGTCAGTGTTTCGGGAGAATAGTTGGTTTTGGCAAGCAGCGAGGCAAATTTCATGGACTCGCGCATATCCAGGTTGTTGTTGGATGAACAGCCGTCCGTTCCCAACGCAACACGGCATCCGGATTCCAACATTTTCTTTGTACGGAAATATCCCGAAGAGAGTTTCATATTGGATACCGGATTGTGATTTCCTCATCATCTACATGAACCACGTGGGCGGCAACTACATTCGGACTCAATATCCCGGTAGAGTCGAGCCACCTGACAGGCGTTGTTCCGTGTGCAGCAACGCAATCGCGTACTTCCTGTTCCGTTTCCGCGAGATGGATATGAAAAGGTAAGTTGAGTTTCCGTGCCGTTTCTGCGCATAGCTTCAAAAGCGATTCATTCGCGGTATAAATAGCATGAGGTGCAACGGTCAGCTGAACCAATCCGCTTGATTCCCACCGGTGTAAAAAATCAAAATTCTGCTGAATTTTCTTTTCTCCCAATCTATCCATAAAAGTTACGCCGATTGCAGCGCGTATCCCCATCTCTCCGGCAGCGCGTATAGTCTCTTCAATATCCCAATACATATCGGAAAAAAAGACTGTGCCTGATTTTATCATCTCCAGGATAGCCAACCGGCTTCCGGCGTAAACATCCTGTGGGGTTATTTTCGCCTCGGCAACCCAAATATGGTTGTGAAGCCACTCGAAAAGCGGCATATCATCGGCATATCCGCGAAGCAAGGTCATCGCAGCGTGCGTGTGCCCGTTGTAAAAAGGAGGGATAATTGCTTTTCCCTCTCCTTCGATGACAATATCTGCCGGTTGCTTACCGGCGTTGCTGCCTATTCCGGCAAACCGGTTTCCTTCTATCCGGACAGCTGTTTTTTTACCGTCTAAAAGGATGTTTTTTATTAAAATCGTGTTCATGTTTTTAGAGTAAACGAGAAATTCGTTAAACGTCTTGTTCTTTGTTTAAATTAATATTATTTTTTCGTCAAGACGCACCTTCCCTTTTTTTTGAAAGCAATAAAAATACATACTGTGCCGCTACAAAAAGAGTTGTTTCAAATCTTTGTACAAAAATACAGGTTATTTTCAATTATTCAATTAAAAATAACTCGTTTCCAATTATTCCATTTTGCTTTGAGATTTCGAGCATCTCATTTTCCGTTTCCGGCGGCGGGATGATTTTTCCTTTGCTTTCGGGATGATTGATTAAATAAACCGCCCCTTCGTTGTGCAACGCCATGGTTGCATCCATATATTTGAGCTGTGTCGGTTCTTCAAGGATGAAGTTAAGAGCCGATTTATTTGTTAATACCCGTTCATCCGGAATTGATGCGCCGTATTCGTCTTCTACGCCCATGTTGGCAAGAACGGCAGATGAGTTTACCATGATTTCCGGCGGACAAACTTTTTCCGTTGCGCCGGTTATTCCGGTAGCTGTTACCACTGCAAAAGCATTTTGTATGGCGTTAATAATGCGCAACTGTTCGTTCAACCCGATTATTCCGGAGGCATATTTTTGTACTTGTTCCGTAACTGAAGAGCGTTCCGTAATCACCGTAACTTTTGCCCCCAGCCGGGAAGCGTACGCGATAATTCCGAAACCGACTTTCCCGCTTCCGAAGACAACTAAGTTTTTACCTTTCCACTCGTCATAACCCAATTGTTTCATTGCCCGGAAGTAGCTTTCGCCTGTACCCAGACATGTTTCTATCTTCTTTATTTTTCCGCCGTCGGCAACATAGACCGGATTTTCTTTTTTTAAGTATGTTTCCACTCCCGAACGAGTCAGCTCAACATAACCAAACTGTGCATCCAAATCTGAAAAAGAAGCAGCGCAATCGAGAATAATGTCAAACCGGCGTTCTTTTTCCGTTGGAAAAACCAAGGGAACTCCCCATGCTTTTAGTTTTTCTATTATGCCTTTGTCGGCAGGAAGTTTACCGGTTACGCCAACATGCAAATCGGCTCCGGCAAGTAAAAGTGCCTTGTATTTTATCAGTGTGTTTCTGAATATAGGCGTGGCATCCAGCACCGAAAGCCCCCGGAGGGGTTGTGTTTGTTTCCACTTGTTCATTTGCCAGGCGAGTACGGGGTATTCCTCTTTATGGTAAGCGGTTTGAATGATGGGGTCTATTTCTTGCAATAATTTGTTCATACGAATTTCTTTATAGTAGCCATTTCCAAGCGGGGACAATATCAATTTGCTTATTTTCAATATCCATGCTCTCTTCAGTATCTAAGGTTATAATCAAGCCTTTTTCAAGATTAAAAGTATTCATTGCCTCCAATAAACCGTCTATTTCGCGTTTTTTTGTAAGTTCATTTTCAAAAACCGCACATACTTGAATTGCCTCTGCAACATGATAATTTTCCCGGATTAAAAAATCGCACTCATTTTCATTCTTATAATAATATAATTCCTTCTCTCGCCTTTTAAGTTCGATGAAAATAAGATTTTCTAAAAAACGACCTGTATTATTAGAGAAGCTAAAGCCTAATTTCGCGGCTAATCCATTGTCTATAAAATATGTTTTTCGAGGTGATTTTATTTGCGATTTTGCCGAATAGTCAAATTTATTCAACTGAAACAGCAAATAAGTATTTTCAAGATATTCAATATAATTTTTTACGGTGGTGTGATTTTTTACACCGATAATGCCCGATAAAGACGAGTAAGTAGATAGCTTCGAAACATTACTTGCCAGAAACCAGACTAACTCCAGTAATTCTTTTTCATTACTGATGTTATTGCGAACCAATACATCGCGATATATTATACTTTCGTATAAATATTTAAGATGGTTTGTATCATTCGTTTGCAAATACAGAGGAAAACCTCCTTTCTGTAAATATTCTAAAAAAGATGCAGAAAGGGCTGATTTCGTGTTTGTTTGATTGATATTAGATGTTAATAATTCAGGATTAGACAGCTCCAAAAATTCTCTGAAAGAAAAAGGAAAAAGTTCGTACCGGTTATATCTTCCTGTCAAATGTGTACCAAGTTCCCGGCTGAGCATACTTGCATTAGAGCCTGTTATGAATACTTTATTTCCTGCATCGTGAAGACGGCGCACAAAACGCTCCCATCCTTTAATGTTCTGAATTTCATCAAAATAGAATGTTTTTTGCATTCCAAACATTTCGATAAAAACTTCATATAAAGATTGAAATTGTTCTATCGTGAAATTTATTAATCTATCATCATCAAAATTAATAAAATAATCTTGTTCGGACTGCTTTCTTCTGATTTGTTCTATCAACATTGACTTTCCGCAACGCCGGATACCCGAAATAATAATAATTTCAGAATTGGCAAGCATCGTTTTTGGAAAAGCTCTTTCTTGTATGATGAGTCTTTCTGTTTGTTGCCTTTGGTCTGCAATAACTTCTCTTAAAATCGGCTTCATTTTAGTTGAATTATTTATTGCAAAGATATGTATATTATTGACAATAGCAAATATTTTAATTTATTGCTATTGGCAATAGCGAAAAAATAGAGTATGTGCTATTGGTGATAATCTCAATTGTGTATTGTTTTCCGGATATTACTTCAACTCTTTCTGTAAATTCTCCAACACCGAGTAAGCCACCGGACAAGTATACGCATTTTTAACCGTCAGCTGGTAAATCTGGTAAAACCTTTTCCGGTCGGTGTGCGGATATTCGCGGCAGGCTTTCGGCCGGTTTTCGTAAATAGAGCAATAATTATCATTCATCAAAAAAGGGCAAGGCATGGATTGAAACACATAATCATTATCCTCGTCAATTCTTAGATAATTTTCGATTACTTTGGCAGGTTTTATGCGCAAGGCTTTGGCTATTTGGTCGATGTCCTTGCCGGTAATGCGCGGACCGAGCGTGCGGCAGCAGTTGGCACATTGCAGGCAATCGGTCTTCAGGAAGGCTTGCTTATGCAGTTTTAATACCAATTCATCGGCATTTTCAATCTTTTTCTTGTTTTTCTTGAAAAATTGCTTGAATGCGGATTCAGATTTTTGCGCTAGTTGTTGTAGAGATGCTGCGCGTAACGTTTCTACGGTAAATAAATCTTTGCCAGCCATTTTGTTAGTTCTTCAGGGTTACATTTTTTTCTTTGGGCATAATCGTTCATCTGGTCTTCACCTATTTTTTCGATCATAAAATAAAAAGCAGCAGGATGCGAAAAGTAAAGTCCGCAAATAGACGAATTGGGCAGCATCACTCCGCTCCCGGTCAGCGTGATGCCGATTTCTTCGAGGTACAACAGCTTGTTTATATCAAAAATAACGGATTGATCGGGTAAACAAGGATAACCTATTGCCGGACGAATGCCTTGATAAGGCACTTTCCGTAACTCCTCTACCGTAAAATTTTCCTGCGGCGCATATCCCCAATAATGTTTCCGGACTTGCTCGTGCAGCCATTCGGAAGTTGCCTCAGCCAAACGATCGGCAAGACTTTTAACCAAAAGAGCATTATAGTCATCTTCCTGCAATTGAAATTGAGTGGAAATTTCTTCTGCCCCTTGTATCGTAACGGCAAATATGCCCACAAATTCGGATATATTGGGTGATAAATTGGATATGTTGGGTAGAAAATCGGACAAAGAGTAACAAAAACCGGACGTTTTATTTGATCTCTGCTGTCTTAGCATCGGAATATAAAGCGGCGTTTCCTGTGTTTGATCCGGAAGAAATACAATGCCTTCATTTTCGGATTTCGCTTCCGAGAAGTAGAGGATTGCTTTTGCCTGTAATTTTTTTCCGGTAATCAGCTCTTTGAGCATTGCTTGGGCATCTCTGAAAAGTTTGAAAGCTTCTTGTGCTTTTTCCCTTTCTTTTTCGGGAAATTGCAATAGCCAGGCAGTTTGACAGGAAACACAATCACAAAGCGTTTCTATGTCCGGATATTTTCCAGCTATTTTCCAGGTATGGAAAAAGAAAGTCCAGTCGATGTATTTTGTTATCGGATTCAAATCTATGGAATCCAATATCTTACGACCTAAAAAGGATGGGGTAGTGGGTTGGTAGTTCATTTTTATTATAATTCTGTATTTACGCTACAAATAAGCAAATTAATGTATACAAATATACGGAGTTAATCTTTAATGTACAATTTTTAACTGTTGCAAATCGACTTGTTTTGAAAAAAGAGTAAAAAATAAAATAAAAAAACGGCAAAATATTTGGAGATTGTATAAAAACATCATATCTTTGCACCGCATTTGAGGAATCGAGGTGTAGCGCAGTCCGGTTAGCGCATCTGGTTTGGGACCAGAGGGTCGGGGGTTCGAATCCCTCTACCTCGACAAGAAGCAGAAAATTAATGAATTGAAGTTGATTTTCTGCTTTTTTTGTGTTTATTCAGAAGTAAACAACATTTCCCACAAAGACACAAAGAACACAAAGTTTTTTATGACCTTTGTGTCTTTGTGGGAAATTTTATAAAATTCTCACAGGGTTAAAAATATTGGAGGACACTTCAGTGATGAATTCAGGAGATACAAAGACCATAAAAGCTTTGTGTTCTTTGTGCCTTTGTGGGAAACATTTATCCTTAAATTCTCTGTTTCTATATGATGAATTACCAATTTTTCTGCAATAAAAAGTGCGAATATTTCCCTTGTCATAAAACTTCCAATCCAGAGGAGTTTAATTGTATGTTTTGCTACTGTCCACTCTATATGCTTGGCAGAGATTGTGGCGGCAATTTTACCTATTTGACTAATGGGATTAAAGATTGTTCTGCCTGTATTTTGCCTCATCTCAAGGGAGATGGGTACGAACACATACAGAAAAAAATGCGGGAGATTGTAAAAATAGTGCAAGAAAACTAACCGGCTATTTTCCTGTTAAGTTTATATCTGTCGTTCTCTTGTATGTCTGTCGGCCGTTCTCCATAAAAAAATAATGAAAATAATTGCACAAACTACAACAATTGAAAAAGCAAGCTCAAAATTGACATTCCGGAGTAATAATCCAATACCGATAAAAAATAAGTTCACTAATAAAAGAATAAGCGTAACTTCCCGGTGTTTCAATCCTGATCTTAACAGTAAATGATGAACATGATTTTTATCGGCAGCGAAGGGAGAAAGCCCTTTTTTTACCCTTGTAATCATCACCCTCAACGTATCAATCAATGGGATTGACAAAACGCAAATAGCGACTACCGGCGCCGTGTGCATCACAAATGCAGGATTCATTACACCCGTATCATACGCGTTGATTTCGCAAAAACGGACAACCAGCAGATACACAATATATCCCAATACCAATGAGCCGGAATCCCCCATAAATATTTTTGACCTGCCTCCAAACACATTGTAAATAAAAAATATCAATAAAGCTCCGACTAATGCAAAGCTCATCATGGCAAGCGGGGTCATATCTATCAAATGGAAATAGATGCCAAAGAATGAGCAAATTAACACGCCTAATCCGGAGGCTAACCCATCAACTCCGTCAATCAGATTCAGTCCGTTGACAAGTAGCAGGTAGACGAAGAAAGAAAGAGGGTAACTAATCCAGTATGAGATTTCCTCTATTCCTAAAAATCCGTACAGGTTTGTCAAGCGAACATCTGCAACGACAATCAGGATAAAGCCGCCTATTATTTCACCCCACAATTTCCTAAGTGCAGGCAATTCTATCATATCATCAAAGAAACCGACCAGCAGGACAAAAAACATTCCGGCAAGAATAACCCGGTTTTGAAAATCAATGTCTTCGGTCGAAAAAATAAGATAAGATAAAATAAATGACGAGAAGATGTTGATACCACCAATGTTAGGAATTTTCCCTTCGTGTGAAGTCCGCTTGTTGGGCTTCACTATCAAGTCTTTCTTTTTTGACATCTGTATGACGTATGGCATCAAAAATTGCCCTATGACAAAAGAAAACACTCCTAACAAAAAAGGATAAGAAGTTAATATGGTATCAATCTGCATGATCTGGATTTATCTTTATGTAAAAAGCCTAAATTAGTTTACAAAGGTAATACTTTTCGATGAAGAAAAAAATGTGTGTGATAAATTAATATGCTTATTCGCAATAATTGTTGTGTCATCATTTGCAAGAGGTGTTTACTTCTTGAAAGCTACGATAAACGGGCAAACAATGATTCATAAGTTTGTTGAGAAATAAGGGAAAACGGATAGGGTTTCCCACAAAGACACAAAGAACACAAAGTTTTTTTATGACCTTTGTGACTTTGTGGGAAATATTCTTTCCAGATATTTATCAATCACAATTTCCTCGTCAAAATTATCTTCCATATATTTTCGACTTTGATACCCCATCTCTCTTTTTTTCTCGATAGGCAAATCAATAAATTTCTCCAATTTTTCAATCAGGCTGTCTAAATTTTTAGCTTCGCAAATGAATCCGGAAACTTCATCTATAACTGTTTCCTTACAACCAACGTTATCGGTCGTGATAATCGGTTTTCCCATAGCACCAGCTTCAAGCAGGGAACGTGGAACGCCCTCTCTGTAATAAGAAGGCAGCACAACGGCAGTGTATTCTTTTACTACACCGGGCACATTGTCGGTTTTGCCGAGATAGGTTATCCATCCGTTTTTCTGCCAGTCGAGTATCTGTTCTACCGGTATTCCGGAGGGATTTTTTTGATCAATTTGTCCCAATAGCGCGAATTGGATTTCGGGATGTTTCTGTTTGATAACCTTTGCTGCATCTACATAAAGTTGTATGCCTTTTTCAAACAGCATCCGGGCAACAAGGATGAATTTTATTGTTCCTCCGGTTAATTCGTAATAGCTGAATTTTTGCAAATTAACACCCGAACCGGGCAGGCGTGAGCATTTAGTTCTGTCCACGATCTTTTTTTCGCAAAACAGATTCATGTCTTCGTCGTTTTGAAAAAATATGTGATCGGTATATTTTTGCGAGAACTTATACAGTTGTTGTACTAATTTCGACGACCAGTCTGCGGACACAAAAATACTGCCTAAACCGGCGATATTCGTTATCACTTTCGCTTTACAGAACCGGGCGGCGACTGTTCCGTAAATGTTGCACTTGGGAGTAAAACTCAGCACAAATTGCGGACGGATTTTTCTGAAAACCTTATAATAAGACCATGTTGTATGTAAATCCTTAACCGGATTTTTGGTCGATTTGTCCATGTAAATCAAGTAATGGCTGCATCCTTTTTCTTCGAGTTTTTGCTTGTACTCATCGTCAGGCGCAACGGTTACGACTTTGTAACCCAGCGAAATCAACCGCTCGATGGTTCCCATCCGGAAGTTATAAATGTACCAGCTTGTGTTGGCTGTAATGCAAATAACAGGCATATCAAAACGCGCTTTTATACCATTTAACAAAATGAGCCACTCCCTCTTCAATTCCAACAGCAGGCTGATAATTGTAATCTCTTGCGAACTCGGAAACATCGGCATACGTTTCTACCACGTCACCCGGCTGCATGGCGTGCAGCTCTTTGATTGCCGTTTTCCCGGCAGCTTTTTCTATTTCGGAGATAAAATCTATTAATGCCACTGGGGCGGATGCGCCAATGTTGTATACGCTGAAATCTTTTTTCGGCGGTGTATTTAACACTGCGCATACGCCATTGACAATATCATCGATATAGGTAAAATCGCGCTTCATGTTGCCGTTGTTAAAAATCTTAACCGGCTGTTCGTTGACGATTGCCTTTGTGAAGATAAACGGAGCCATGTCGGGTCGTCCCCAAGGTCCGTAGACGGTAAAGAAGCGTAAGCCGGTGGTCGGGATATGGTAAAGGTGGCTGTATGCGTGTGCCATTAGCTCGTTCGATTTTTTGGTGGCGGCGTAGAGCGATACCGGACTGTTTGCCGGCATACCGGTAGTCAGCGGCATCGTTTCGCTCAATCCGTACACGCTGCTCGAACTTGCATAAACCAAATGGCGCGGCTGGAAATGGCGGCAACATTCAAGAATGTTGAGAAATCCGGATATGTTTGATTCGATATATGCGTGCGGGTTAATGATGGAATATCTTACTCCGGCTTGTGCTGCCAAGTGACAGACAACATCAAATTTTTCCTCTCGAAATAAATTTTCCAGGAAATTCTTATCCGAAATATCGCCTTTTATGAATGTATAATTATTATACCGGTTGCTTACCGTTTTTTTGTTGTAATCACTCTCAATGCCGCACTCTTTCAACCGCGCATGCTTCAACTCCACGTCATAATAGGCATTGATGTTGTCAATGCCGGTTATAACGTGCTGTTGCTTAACCAGCGTAAGAATTGTGTGCATACCGATAAAACCGGCAGCTCCGGTAACTAAAATCTTCATTTATTAAGAGATAAAAGACAAAAGATGAAAGACGTTTAATCATTGATTTTTATGTCTTTATTCTTCTGCCAAGTTATTATACCATTTTTGAAAGCAGAATAGCACCCACAGTTTGGAAGTGTAGTCTGCCTTTCCGTCCAAGTGTCCGGTAATCATTTGTTGAACGAAATCAACGTTGAATAGATTATGCCTGTTCAAATTTTCCGCTGATAACGTCTCTTGCAGGTTCGACCGCAAACCGGTACGAAACCACTCGCCGGCGGGCATTTCAAAACCCAGTTTGGGTGCGTTGAAAAAATCTTTCGGAAGCAAGTCTGCAAAGGTATCTTTTAAAATCCGTTTTTTATTCGTTTTTTGCAATAAATATTCATCGGGAAGGGTATATGAAAATTCCATTAACCGGTAATCCAGCAACGGTGCGCGGCAGTCAATGCGCGCGAGCGAACAGGCGCGGCCGGTTTTTACTACCATATCGCCTTCGAGCGAAACTTCCTTGTCTAAATATCGCACCAGTTTCAACTCATCCGTCAATTGCGACAGGGTATTTTTGTCTATGTTTTTCAGCAGTAATTCATTGACGGGCAATATCGGTTCATTCAATAGTTGAGCTAATTCAGCCTGGTTGAATCCTAATGAAATGATATTTAAGTGTGAATTAACCACGTCGGGATCTACCGCTTTGAGCAATTTTTTTAATTTTGCGGAAAAAGAGCGCGTGTCGCCTTTGCTCAAAAATCGTTTACTGAACGATTCGGAAATGAGCCAATTTCGTACAAAAGCGGGTAAGTACCGGTTGAATTTTTTCCGGTAATGAATAGAAAGGTATTTATTGTAACCGCCGAAAACCTCATCGCCGCCATCGCCCGAAAGTACCATTCCGGCTTTTTCAGCAGCCTTTTTGGAGATAAAATAAGTCGGGATAGCAGATGCATCGGCGTATGGCTCGTCATAATTCAGAATAACGCGGTCGATGTCACTCAATACTTCTTCGGGACTCAAGATATATTCGTGGTGTTCGGAACCGATGTGTCCGGCAACTATCCTTGCACGTTCCGATTCGTCGTACCGCTTGTTTTCGTAGCCTACCGAAAAGGTTTTGACCGGCTTTTTTGAAATTTTTGCCGCGATTGCTGCAATAATGCTTGAATCCACGCCCCCGCTTAAAAAGGCTCCAAACGGTATATCATCAGTCATTCGTTGTTCTACGGAATTAAAAAGAAGTTCGCGGAGTTCCTGTTTTGCCTGCGTGTATGTTTTGCCGGAAATTACGTTGGTGGAAATGTCCCAGTAGCGGGTAATGCTTGATTGTAGCGTTTCTACATTTACACGCATAAAATGTCCTGCTTGTAATTTTTTTACATTTTCATAAATGGTATAAGGAGCAGGAATATAGCTCAGAGAAAAGTAAATATTGAGTGCTTCCCTTGAAATTTTTCTTTTTTCAGGGAGCAATCCGGTAATCGTTTTTAGCTCCGGACCCCAAACGAAGGAATTATCATCAAACGTATAGTATACAGCCTTTTCTCCTAAACGGTCGCGAGCGATAAAAAGTTCATTTTTTGTTTCATCGTATATGGAGAAAGCGAATGTCCCGTTAAGTTTTGCCGGCATCTTTTCGCCCCAAGCGAGGTAGCTTTTGAGCAGGATTTCAGTGTCGGATTGAGAGGAAAACTGTATCCCGTGTTCTTGTTCCAATTCTTTTTTTATCTCTTGAAAATTATAAATTTTACCGTTAAAAACGATTGGGATTTTGGCGGGATTTCCGGTTTCGCCTTGTTTTATTTTCAATCCGTTTGTATTATCCTTGTTTTTTGACATACGTTATTTGTATTCTAAATTTTAATATGATTAAAATCACAAGTCGTTGACCGGCCATGTTTGGATGATTTTAATAATACCAATTATTTCTTTATAAATTTAATCGAACTACGTTTCGCATTATTCTCAACGACCTCAAAAATATAAATTCCATTGGGATATTCATTCATATTTATTGGTAAATAATAGATTCTGCCTAATAAATTGTAATTAGAGGAAGAGAATAACAGTGCACCGCCGGTAGAATAAAGGTTATAGTAGAAACCGGTACTTTTTCCCTCTATTTTTATGTAATAAAACTCTTTTGATATCGGAAATAGTTGAAGAGGAGGATTTTTTGTGTTTGTAGGCATTTGTTCGTAAGGCTCGAAAAAAAGTGAAAATTCCACCTCCGTAGAGTCATTTTGTGTATCAACGGCAAGAACGCGTAATATCGAATGTTCAGGATCCGTACCGTTGGCAGTCAGATATATTGTGTCGCCTTTTATGTTGTAGTTGAGCCATTCCGGCTTCTCTAATATCGTGTAAAAGTTTGTATCACCGAAAGCAATATCTCCATCGGTCGAAGTAATATAAGTTTCAAAAGAGTTTTTTTCGGAAAGTACGCTATCGCTTAACATTATGGCCGGCTTGCTGTTTACTGCCGTTGAGGGATATAAAGGCAACCGTTGCTCGTGCCAGTTTCCCCAGTTGTCTTCCAGCAGCACGAGTACGGAAGCTTGCATGGAATCTTGAAAAAGCAGTCCTTTTGCTGCCGCTAAATCATTGCAGTAAAGCATGTTTTGGGATTGATGAACTAACCATTCCGGTTTTTCCAATACGGTTATGTTCGGAATGTATAAGTCTTCTTCATACTCGATGTCGATATAAGGATAAAACCGTTGGTTTGAGATTAAATTCAATCTGAATACACTGTCCGTTCCAACGCTGTCATATTCAGCATAAAGATATGGATAGGGTAGGGCAACGGCACTCGAAATCAAACTTTCCTGCCCTAATGTATCACATGCTGATATGCGATAAAAGCTTAGAGGAGCTACGTTTTTCTTAAATGGAATGAAATATTCGGTCGTATCGGCTATGGCAAAAAAGGTGGATTCATCAGGTGTAAAACCGTTCATCTCATCGGAAGCGTAGATTTTATAAAAATCGGGTTGCTTGCCTGCCGGATTTTTCTCCCAGCTCAGCCGGATGGACTGTCCGATAATCTCCGCCTTTGTCTCGACCGGGCGCATCACGCCGTGCGGGGTAAACGACCAGGTATCGCTCCACTCGCCCCATGCCCCGCGGGCATCTTTGGCACGTACGCGCCAATAGTAGGTTTGCCCATCGTTAAGCCAGCCGGTTTCTTTTACTTTAAAGTAAGGACGAATATTCTTTTCGCCAAAAGCTGATATATAAAGGTTAAAGTTTGGCGAGTAAGGATAAAGCATCCGGTCGTCTTCCGACAGAATAAACTCGTAATCCGTGATTTCGTCTCCGTTTTCATCCACAGCCGGTTCCCAGGTGAAGGCGAAGTAAAGGCTGTCAACATCCGCTTGATGTAATGGGAATGTTGGTGCTTGCGGTTTATCCGGCGGACGGTTTTCGTGGTTTTCCTGCCATTCGATGGTTACTTCTACATTCCTGCCGGGGTCATCGCCGTTGGCATCGGAGTATTCTATTATGTTTTCTCCTAATTTTAATTTGGGCAGGAAGAATCGCGAACATTGAAAGGTGGTGTTTACTTCCAATGAATCTATTCCGCATGCCCACGCAGAGTCTTTGGGATTAAATTGGAATTTAAGGTAGTAGCCGTATAGTACATCCTTTTCGAGTGGGGCTACTTCGCTATACAAGTTAATAGAATCGGTAAAAATTCCTGTTTGTTGTGATTGGTAAACTTGTTTCCAGTTTGTGTTATCGGTTGAATAGTATATTAATACGCTATCAGCAGAGGTTGCTTGTTGTAAATTCATTTTTATATTAATATCCAATACTGGAAAAGGTAAATCAAATTTTACGGTAAATCCGGCGATGCTGTCGTTTTTTGCGTGGAGATTCGGAAATGAGTCCTGTGTACTTGTTGTAATATTTAGTGTGTCGTTTAGAATCTCTTTCAAATCAACGCTAATAAAGTTTTGATTGTATGAATATTGATTGTTGGAGATGATTTCTTTTACGTCATTTAAATAAACAAAACCCCAATCCAATCGACCGTTTAATTGATGTAATAGAGTTGGTTCGGAATAGTCGAAAATCAATTTTTCACCTGGTTTCAGTGTAAAATCATTCGGATAAAATTGTCTGTCTCTTGATTTTACAGTATAGGGTTTGCCGTAAACTAATGATGTAAAATCGCCTCTGTCGGTATATTCTGCCTTTTCAAGATGCTTGGTTCTTTTCATAAGAAACTTATCGTTAAATACTTCTGTTAACCCAACAATTGTATCATTGCTTAAGTCTTTATAAAAAGCAGCTTCATCGGCATCAATTAAAAAAGATTTTCCATTTACAAGAGCTTGCATTGTATTATGGAGGGGCATTACGATTTCTTCCGAAGCGATACCGGTTGCTTGCAGCATATCACACATATAATGGGTGTGTGCCGAACAAACAGCATATCCGTAAGTAAAAAATGCCTTGTATTTATCTTCATAAGCTTCCCAATCTCCATGCCAAAGATGAATAATATTATTGTTTGTAAATGTATAAAGTGCTAATAATGTATCTGTTAATGTTTTACTCGAATCCAAAATTCTCGCCAGCATTTCTTGTTCATCGTAGTTATTCACATTATTTACAATGATTCGAGGAGAATTTATCTGTTTTTTTGAATTGTTAGTTATCGAAATATACCGCAGAGGCTCAAAACTTCGTTCGAGGCCCGACCACATTGCTTTTCTTGAAATGGTATTATAAGAGTCTAAATATCCGGATAAATGAATAGTATCGACAGCGTATCCTGCTTGAGACTGTGATTCCTATTTTATAGTTTGAGTTTTGAGCCAATATAACCGGATTCAAACTGTAAAAGAAACAGATTAAATATATTTTATATCCATCTATATGCATTTTTTTAATGTTTCGGTTAGAGAGTTGGCAAAATCTTTTTTATCGGAAAAAGTTAAATGTGCATTTTGAGAGATACTATTTGCGGCATTCAGATTATTGCAGATGTTTTTTATTTGCTCAACAGTTGCCGTTAAATTACAATTTTCGTTTATGACTATGGCATTGTAATTGTTTTTAGCATAATTGTAAATTTCGCCGACATTTGTTATTACGCATATCAGACCATGTTGCATTGCCTCAACTACCGACATTGCCATACCTTCTATATCGCTTGTTTGGAAATAGAAGTCATAGTTGGAAAATAATTCTTGTACTTTGTCCGAAGCAATTTCACCTTTCAAAAAAATATTTGTTTCTAATTGATTTTCTTTTATTAATTTTTTGATTAGATCCATTGTCCCATCGTCTCGTCCGTATAGGTCGACTTGGAAATAAATTCCGGCATCCATCAGTTTTTTGACTAATAGCACTAAGCGGTCTATTCGTTTTTGTTCATGAAAACGTCCCATATACAATGCCTTTAAAGAAATATGTTGTTTAGGTTTCCATTGTTTTGGGGATTGAAATCGCAAGAAAGAAATTATCTCAATGGGCTTTTGGTGTATTTGTTTTTCGATAAAAGTTTTAGTTGAAATTGAATCGCAAAAAATAATGTCTGCCAATTTTAATCCCAGTCTGGTAAAAAACTTGTCGAATGAATGAAAATAATCTGAGTTGTGAATAAACTCAATATACTTGATTCTTGAGTTGATTAATTTTGTTAGAATACCTATTGGAGCAGCTTTCCACAGAGACGTTATGATAACATCCGGTTTGAATTTTAAGACGTAATATAATGCTTTCAGGTAATTAAACGGAACTCCTTTAAATGTAATGATATTTCGTCGTTCTTGTTCCGACAATCCGGCAATAAAATCCGGATTGAATGGATTTAAGCAAATTAATCTAAAATCAAATTGCTGATTCAACATAGAAATAGCACTCAATAAAGCAACTTCCACGCCGCCAACCCCAAGGTCAGAAATAATATATGTAACTTTTGTGTTATTCATACATACTTATCAGATACTTGCAAAATTCGTTTGACATAACCTGTCAATTTCTTCGTTCATATCTGCAAATGTGCGAAAATTAGCATAAGTACTTAATGCACCTTGCGATAACCCTTTTCTAAAATCTTTGCTGGTAATTATCTTGGACAACGCATTTGCCAACTCTTTCTCATTTTTGTCTTCTATCAATAATCCGTTTTTCTCGTTTTTAACAGTATAAGGAATTGCCGAATTGTTAAATGCAACTACCGGTAAGCCATAAGACATTGCTTCGAGCATGACCATACCGTAACCTTCGAGCAACGATGGAAAAACAAAGCAAGAAGCCCACTCATAATATCCGGACAACTGTTTGTCATCTACCCGTCCGCAAAAAGTAACATCCTCTTTCAAATGAAATTTTGCGACACTTGCTTTCAGTTCAGCGTAGTAACCCTCTTCAACAACTTTTCCTACGATGTTGCAATGAAACGAAATATTTTTTTGTTTCAACAAATATAATGCTTTAATCAGATAAATCAAACCTTTTCGTTGTTCAATTGTACCTACAAATAAAAGATTTCCGGCTGTTTTTTCAGAACTTTGGGAATATGAGAGTGTTTTTTTTAGACCCAGCTCCACAAAATGAAATTTGCTTTTTGGTAGAAGTTCCTTGAAAATTTGTTTTACATAAGGACTAGGAATGATGGTGGTATGAGAAGATTTAAGAAAAAGCAATTCTAATATTTTGTGTATTCTTTTTTTGTTTCCTTGCTCTCCCAGAAAGTCAAAATGATGGTGAATGTTAATTCGCTTGGTTTTTTTGCCAAATAACCGTAAAGCGAAAAACGGCAATAACAGTCGAGTATATAACCGGCTGTTTGTTAATATTACATCGTATTTTTTTATATGGGATAATTTTTGCAGGTAAGCAAAATTATAAAGGTATTTGCTGTTTGTAAAGAGCATATCGTCAGTAAGAAAATCGACTTGATGCTCTTCCTTTTCGGCAATTCGATTGATAAAATAGTGGTCGTAAATTTGACCACCGGTAACTGCCTCTTTATATTCGGGGTATATGACTAATATTTTCATGTATTTATCTCTTTTTTTCTTGATGCCATAGCGTTTACAATCAAAAAGAAACCAGCATATAATAAAAGGTTCATTATCAATTCCATATATTCTCCTGCTACACCACTCATCGCTGAAATGCAGAAAAATATAAATACAATTTCCGTCATTCCCTTATAATTGAAAAAGGATATGAGAAAAAAAGCTAAAATAACCATCCCCAGCATTGTAAACAGGGTTACAAAAAAAGAAAACGTTGAGTTATAGGATGCTACCATTAAATTCCCCTGTGTCCCCGGCATCATCGAAAATGTTGTTACTGATTTGCCTTCACTTTCGAGCATGATGTGTTTATATAATAATTTTTCATTGTCTAATATTTTTCCTCCAAAGACGGCTATTGCTTCTTTTGTGTATAAAAAAGGAGATACATCATTTTTTTTAAGAAGCTTAGTGACTATATCTTTTCGCTCCATAAGAATTGTTGTTGATGGATAAGAGGATAGCCGCCCTATGAATTTCCCAAAAAAGAGCTTGCTTGTTGTCATTGTTTTAGCATGGTCTATTTTTCTTTCCTCTCTAAGTGAATCTCGATAGTCATATAATGCTGCGGTTATAATAGGGAATACAATAGCTCCTACTATTATCAATAGAAATCTTTTTTTAGCAAAACTGATTATTTTATTGTAATGCCGAATGAATAAAAACATTGAAATTAGGACAAAAATCATGAGTGATGCCCTCAGAAAAGAAAGAAGAATGCACAAGAATAGAAGTAAATATTGGACTCTATTCTCTTTTTTTGAAACCGAGATATACAAGAAAGTGCCTAAAATGGGGTTGAAACGATTAAATATTTGAATAAATATTTTTATTGATGTAGGTGCTTCATAAGTACCCCATGTCAATTTTCCTACATCATAAAAAAAGGTTGTAATTATTTGAAACAAAAGAAGAAAAAGAAGAAATTGTCCAAAAGCGGCAACCGGGATGTTTATTTTATAGGTATTGTGTGAATTTTTGAAAAAAATATATATGCCAAATAAAACAAAAAACGGCAAAACAGTATAGATTAGGCTTACAAATAATTCTGTTTGAGATAATAATGGTTTACCGTCCAAATAGTCGCCATTGTATGTTCCTGTAATTAAGACATATAAATAGCTGATGATAGTAAACGACACAAAGCCGGTCAAAATTAATTTTGCTGCTTTGTAAAAGCTATTGTCTTTTGTTTCATTCGTGGTCATTCAATTTTTGTTTTTGTCAATAAAAACCGTCTACTATAATACAACATCAGTACACAAATAATAATTTCCGTTAATAATAACGAAAATGCAGCCCCTTCAGTGTGAAAAAAGGGAATTATTGCAAAAATACTTATAAATGCGATAATTCCGGTAATTATACAGGCATGTTGGTAATTTTTTTTGTCTTTACTCTTTCCTATTGCCAATAATACTAATTGAGCTGTTGTTAAACTTATACCTGCAAAAATAGGAATAAATGCCATTATTTGAAATAGATTGAGTGCATCATGATAGTCTTGCCCTAATAATGTTGTTATATTGGAAGAAAAAAAGAATAAAATAAAACTCAATACGGTCATACATGCGGTAATAAACAGCATCAGCCGTTTTACAAGACGTATTGCCGCGTCAGGATTATTTATTGATATTTGGCTGATTTTTGGATAAAATACCTGTATCACAGGTATGGTTAGCAGACAAGCCCCCGCTCGTATAAGTCTTTCGGCGGCTGAATACTGTCCAACATTTTCCGGAGTTGCAAAATACCCCAATACAACAACGAAACTTGCCATATAAATAGACGTTGCCGCACTTGAAAGAAATATGGGAAAACTCTCTTTTAGTTCGAAAAGGATATTTTTCTTAATGAAAGAACTTATGGAAACCCATTTTTCTTTGATAATAATCCATATTGAAATTATTGTTCCCGCCACTGCAACTAATGATTGCAATAATGCCGCTATTAAATAATCGTCCGGTATTTTTACAAAAATAAAAGTAAGCGGCAATATTGAAAGTTTGGCTGTTGCATTGACGATAGATGCCATGCGGATTTTTCCCATCCCCTGAAACAGCCACACAAATGTAAAGGTATTCCCGACTACCATTAAAAACATAATAAACAATGTTTCCCTGTAAACCTCAAAACGAGGTATCAAGGAAAATACGGCCAAAACAAGAAAACTGATAAGTAGTAATCCGGCTTTGGCGTAAAGGGTAGAGGTGAAAATATTGTTTAATTCATCTTGGTTATCTTTTGCCAAAGCCACTCGTTTGGTCGCGCTTAAATTAAAGCCGAAATCGACAATGAGCATCAAATATTGCATGACCGATAACGAAAAGCCGATGTATCCGAATTTTTCGGCACCCAGCACTTTTATCAGGTAAGGCAACACCAGAAGAGGAGCTATGTAATTCAATCCCTGTAAAGCGATTAAATAAAATACGTCTTTTATTTCCCTATTTATGATTGATAGCCGCATTTATGTAATTCACGAATATGATTTATGCTTTCTCTTTTATAAACTACAAATATAGCTAAAAATTGTAAATTCGTTGAAATATTATTTTGAGTATGATTTGATTTGTTGCACAAACAAAAAGCCAAGACGCAGAATCTGTTTTTTTGTCTTGGCTTCTTGATGTTTTGATAAATATTGCTTGATTCTTATTAATTGTAATGGCAATCTCAAAATCTACAAAACAACTATATATGGTAAGATTTATTTTGCAGTATTCTCCAATTCTTTAATTCGTTTATCTTGCTCAATAATATATAGTGTCAGCTCCTCAATCTTCTGTAACAGTTTTATCTGAAATTCTCCCATATCTACCCCATTTTCAACCATATTGGCAGCCGAAGGTATTTCGGGCAGGTGTTTGTTTGCCTGAATAAAATCAGAGACTTCGTCGAGAGATCTCAATGTATAGTTTTCCTCAAAGACAAAATCAGCTCCCAGCTCGAGGTTTACAACTATTTCGTGGGCACGGATAGTTCCTTCTACATCAAGTTTGTAGAAAGGACTTGTAGTACCGATACCAACGTTTCCTCCTCTTGCGTTTATTATTAACGGAGCTACATCTGTTCCGTAATCTACTGATTGAATATAACTTACGTGTGAAGTGCTATTTACTCCCATATACAACCCCTGGTCATTTCCATAAATTTCAAGACCATTGTTGACATTACCTTCTGTATTTGAAGGATTCCCTTCTGCAAATATTCGCAGTTTAGCTCCCGGAGTTGCAGTACCAATACCAACATAACCGCTTGTGCCAATTGTAAAAAATGGATTGGTAAATTGAGAATCAGTTGTTTTTCCTTGTCCGATAGCGAAAGTATTCTTGTTGTAAATAGTTCCAATAGACCACACAAAGCTGCCTTCTCTGATTAAATTGATGTATTGTCCGCTATTTGTAGGCTTGGTTATGACAACATTACCGGAATATGCCTCGTCCGGTGCACATCCTTCGGGAGATATGGACATTCTGCCTTTTATGTTTTGAGTCCCGATATTATGTAAAACTTTTGCCCATGTTCCAATTCCATTCACATTTGTGCTTCTGAAATACATTGTTGGCGTTGTATTGCTATTGCGTATGGCAATTTGTCCTCCATACCGATAATTAGAAGCATTGCTCGAATGTCCCATATTTATACCCCAAAACCAGTCGGAAGATTCAGGGGCATTAGCAGCAGTTTTCTCTGCTTCGAAAAACCCGCTCTGCCATAAATTATTCCAGTTTGTAACTGTATTTGGTTTATTTATTAATAACCTGTCCGTCTTGGTTGTTCCTACTACATCTAACTTATAAGCTGGATTTGTTGTCCCTATTCCAAGATTAGCAGTTGCCGGATTTAATGTGGCAACATTTGTTCCATAAGACCAAGAAGCTGTTTGCGCATTTGAATTAATAATTGTAGCAACTAAACAAGTAGTTGCGAGAAATTTTTTTAATGTTTTCATTTTTTGTAAAGTTACTTTTTATAGAAATTTGAGCAAAAATAGATTCTTATTTAAAATCAAACAAATGTTTTTTATATTTTTTGAAATTATTTCATTTCGACAGATTTTTCGCTTTTACAGGGAGATACTAAAATAGCAAATAATACCAATAAAATTGTTTTTTGCTTTCATAATATTATTTATTAAAGTTTGACTTTAACAACGTATGGCAGGTGGTCTGATATTTTAAATGTCCGGTCGGCACCGGCAGGCACACCACTCCAAATAATTTTGCGGTTTGGGTTTTTATTATAACCGAGTATCAAGTCAGGCTGTCCTGTCCCATTTATACGGGTTGCGTGATTTTTTTCATGATATTCCGGATCACTCTTATCAGTGTAGCTGAGCATTTCAAACCCTTTCGCTTGCAGGGCGGTTACTGTTTCGTAGCCGTCTGATGGTCTTGGAATGCCACCTTCCGGCCTTGGATTAAGATCTCCGGCTATAAAAACGGGTTTCCGGTAATTTTTTATAGCTTCTTCGTTTAAAACTGCATTTGCCATTTTTTTATTTTCATCAGTATCTGTACTTAAATGGGTAGCAATAATGCAAAAATCATTAAACTCGGCAACTATGTAAGCACGTGCAGGGTCATCTTTATCTTTTGGGGTATTTATTTTATGGTTTTTAACTGATATTGGTTTGCCCAGCTTTGCTTCATTCCACAACAAAACAATACCGTATTTGTAAATATTGATGATGTTGAATGTAGTGCACATGCTTCCTTTGAAACCGGTTTCTTTTTTCAGTATATTGTATTTACGTCCTCCGGCGACTTCTTGTATTGCAACTACATCAGCACCACTTGCTTTGATAACTTCTGCATGCAGACGATAATTTCTTTTGTGTACGTTATATGTCATTATAGTTACAGTATCATCTATTGTTGCCGCAAAATTACTTTCTGTTTTGTCATGAAATCCCGGTTTTAATGCAATTCCATTATTTGTAGTGTCTGTTGTTGCTTCACTATTGATCACTTGTGTTGATTGGATATTAACAGCTTCATATTCGTTATTTCCTGTTTGTACGACAGGAAGAGAAGAATTAGCAGAAATAGTTTGAGCATTTATTGTCCCCAAACACAGCAAGGTTGTAATAATTATTGAAAATATTTTTATTATGTTCATACACTTGTTTTCATTTATCATATTTTAATTCTATTTGTCAAAGATGCTGTGGGAGTGTCTAAAAAGAACGCGGATAACGCAGATGACACGGATTTGCACAGATAAAATTCTTCTTCATAATTTGCAATCATTTTATTTTCTACAAAATAAAAATCTGCGTTATCCGCGTCATCTGCGTTCAAAAGACTTTTTAGACAGGCTCTTCTTTAATTCTTTTCTCCTGTTCAATGATATACAGTGCCAGTTCATCTTTTCTGTAACAGTTTTATCTGAAATTCTCCCATATTTACTCCATTCTCAACCATATTGGCAGCCGGCGGCATTCCAAGCAGGTGTTTGTTTGCCTGAATAAAATCAAATACGTTGTCGAGAGGTCTCAATATATAGCTTTTCTTGAAGATAAAGCCGGCTTCCGAATTGAGGTTTACGTCTACTTCGCGTGCACGAATAATTCCGCCTGCATCAAATTTGTAGAAAGGATTTGCAGTGCCGGCGTTTCCTCTTCTTGCGTTGATAATAACAGTGCTACAGTTGTTTCGTAAAAAATACGGGTGAAAGTTACAAAATAATACAATATCGCAACGAATCTTTGAAAAAATAAAATGCGGATTTATGCAAACAGCAGCTTAACCGGTTCATACAAAAAAGAGGCGTGAACTAATCTATTCTATTAGAGGTACACCACACACCTATCACAGAAAATAGTTAGTTCACGCCAACTCACGTAAGGAACTAAATTCTTCTCTGTGTTTTGTGTATTTAAAAAGTGGTGTTTTCTAATACAAGAAAGAAGTTTCGTCTATTTTTATAAATAATTCATTTCAGTATGCAAAGAGAAACATTTTTTTTGTGATAAAAAAGACTTTTGTTTAAAATCTGGGTAAACTCATCTTAAAAAATGCAAATTTATAACTGTTTTAAAATACTGCGTTAAAAAAAATGAATATTTACAAGGCAACCGCATCAAAAATTAATATTTGGCTGTAGTTTATAATAAGTGTAGTCATTTTTCGTATTTACTGGAAAGTTTCGTGTACCGGTAGCCCGAGGGCTGAATACGAATAACCCCGTGCAAGCCGGTAGGCGCAGCTCGGGGATGAAAAAATCTATCTTACTCCACAACCCGGAGGGTTGAACGGCATTTCGTTGTCTTTTGTTCAGCCCTCGGGCTGTGGGGATTGGGTATCGTTCTACCCCGAGCTGCGCCTATCGGCTTGCGCGGGGTTATTCATATTCAGCCCTCGGGCTACCGGTACACGAAACTTTCCGGTAAATACGAAAAATGACTACACTTATTATAAACTACAGCCAAATATTAATTTTTGATGCGGTTGCCCTGAAATATTTATCTTACGATATTTTTTTGTTTTATAAAGTGTGAATTGATGTATTTGATTGGTTATTAGCATGTTATTTTTGAAAAAATGAAATACGCTTATTCTGTACTTAAAAATAAAATAGAAGTGAATAAAATTAATCTTCCAAATCTTCTTCAACCACCAAATTGTCAATAATAAACAGCTGTCGTTCAGGGGTGTTTTTTCCCATGTAAAAATCAAGCAATCCGTTGACGGCATCCTCTTTCCTAAGCGAAACCTGGTCTAAGCGGATGTCTTTTCCGATGAAATGTTTAAACTCATCGGGCGAGATTTCACCCAGCCCTTTAAATCGCGTGATTTCGGCTCGTGTTCCCAATTTGTTGATGGCAGTCAGGCGTTCTTCTTCTGTGTAGCAGTAGAAAGTCTGTTTTTTATCGCGTACCCGGAATAATGGTGTTTGCAGAATATAAACATGTCCTTTTTTGACCAAGTCGGGGAAGAATTGCAGGAAAAATGTGAGCAGCAGCAGGCGAATGTGCATCCCGTCTACGTCGGCATCGGTAGCGATGATAACTTTGTTGTAGCGCAATCCCTCCATTCCTTCCTCAATGTTGAGTGCTGCTTGCAGGAGGTTGAACTCTTCGTTTTCGTACACCACTTTGCGAGTCAATCCGAAACAGTTCAATGGTTTTCCGCGCAAGCTGAAAACAGCTTGTACGTTTACATCGCGGCTTTTGGTAATCGAACCGCTCGCCGAATCTCCCTCCGTGATGAAAATGCAGGAGTCTTCCTGTTTGTCGCCTTTCGAGTCGTTGTAGTGGATACGGCAGTCGCGCAGCTTTTTGTTGTGCAGATTTACTTTTTTTGCACGCTCGCGAGCGGTTTTAGTTACACCGGCAATCGCTTTCCGTTCTTTTTCGGCATCTTGGATTTTTTTGAGCAGCGTGTCGGACGTATTCGGATTTTTATGCAGGTAATTATCCAGCTCTTTTTTTACAAAATCATTGACAAACTTATTGACCGACAGGCCACTTTTCGGATCCATGTCGCGCGATCCGAGCTTGGTTTTCGTCTGACTCTCAAAAACCGGCTCCTCCACGTTAACCGCAATCGCAGCGACAATGCCGGCTCGAATATCAACCAGCTCCATGTTTTTGTTGTAAAACTCCTTGATTGTACGCCCGATAGCCTCACGATAAGCCGCCTGGTGCGTACCGCCTTGCGTGGTATGCTGTCCGTTAACAAAGGAGTAATACTCTTCACCGTATTGTTCGCAGTGAGTAAAGGCAATTTCGATATCTTCGCCCTTTAGATGAATGACCGGATAGATGGATTCTGCCGTCATTTTTTCATTGAGCAAATCCGACAAGCCGTTTTTGGAAAGAAATTTCCGGCCGTTAAAAACGATTGTCAATCCGGTATTCAGGTAGGTATAGTTGCGGAGCATGTCTTCGACAAACTCCTCGCGGTAGTTGAAGTTTTGAAAAAGCGTATCGTCAGGCTTAAAGTAAACCATTGTTCCGTTCGCCCCTTCTCCGTGGATAATACCGGTGTCGCTTGTGATTTCGCCCTTGCAAAACTCGGCAATGCGCGTTTCACCGTCTCTGAAACTTTGAACTTTAAATTGCTCAGACAACGCATTGACGGCTTTTGTACCTACACCGTTTAGACCGACCGATTTTTTGAAAGCTTTGGAATCATATTTTCCACCGGTATTCATAATTGAGATAGCCTCGACCATTTTCCCGAGCGGAATCCCGCGTCCGTAGTCGCGAATGGTAAATGCCCCGTTGGAGAGGGAAATTTCGATTTGCTTCCCTTTTCCCATGCGGAATTCGTCGATGCTGTTGTCTAATACCTCTTTTAGCAACACGTATATGCCATCGTCGGCGTGTGAGCCGTCGCCCAGTTTGCCGATGTACATACCCGGACGTAAGCGAACATGCGCCAACCCTTCTATATGTACAATATTCTCATCTCCGTAATTCTCTTCCTGTGGTATGTATTCCAATTCCAACTCTTCCATAAGTCATTTTCTCTTTCCGCAAAGATAGAAAAATTTTTAGAAGTCATCTAAATAACAAGTAATTCAAACATGCTTAGTTTTTTAGTTTTTTTGTGTAAATTTGTATCATCTCTATTTTTGACATAACTTAATATAAAATTAATTTATCATTATGACACAACATATTGCTTGGGGCGATGCCTCCTTGATAGCTTCCCGTAAATTGAACTTAATCCCGGATGAACTCATCAACGAGGTGCTTCATGCCGTTGCCGGTGAGGCTGTTGCTAAAACAAGTGTAATTTTGGATGCCAACCGGAAAGACTTGGATGTTATGGATAAATCCAATCCGATGTACGACCGTCTGCTGCTCAATGCAGACCGTATCGCCGGAATTGCTTCCGACATGCGGAATGTGGCTTCTCTGCCTACGCCGCTGGGGAAAGTGCTGGAGCAGCATACTTTGCCTAATGGATTAAATCTGTCTAAGATAAGCGTACCGTTTGGGGTTATAGGTATTATTTACGAAGCCCGTCCGAATGTGAGTTTCGACGTATTTTCGCTCTGTTTCAAATCGGGAAATGTCTGTGTCTTGAAAGGCGGGACAGATGCCTATCATTCCAATTTGGCAATTGTTACGTTGATCCGGGAAGTATTGGAGCGTTTTGGTATAGATAAAAACGTCATTCACCTGTTGCCTGCCGGACGTGAAGCAACAGCTGAATTACTCAATGCGGTTGACTATGTTGACTTGATTATTCCGCGTGGAAGCCAGGGATTGATTAATTTTGTACGTGATAATGCCCGCGTGCCTGTTATAGAAACCGGAGCGGGAGTTTGCCATACCTATTTTGATGAGTTTGGCGACAGGGAAAAAGGCGCAAGCATTATTAATAATGCCAAAACTCGCCGCGTGAGTGTCTGTAATGCGCTTGATTGCGTGATTATCAACGAGAAAAGATTGACGGATTTACCCTATTTATGCCGGCAATTGGCCGAGAGCAATGTCGTAATTGAAGCCGATATAAAAGCATATACCTTTTTATCCGGGAAATATCCTTCCCAATTGCTGGAAAAAGCAACGGAAGCAAGTTTTGGTACGGAATTTCAAAGTTACCGCATGAGCATCAAGACTGTCGCCGGTATTCATGAGGCGATTGAACATATATCTGCATACAGTTCCAAACACAGCGAGGCGATTATTTCTGAAAATGAAGAAAATATTGCCATTTTCGATAAGCAAGTAGATGCTGCGTGTGTGTATAGCAACGCCTCAACGGCTTTTACTGACGGTGCGCAGTTTGGTATGGGAGCTGAAATCGGTATCAGCACGCAGAAGCTCCACGCTCGCGGTCCTATGGCGTTGCCGGAATTGACAAGTTATAAGTGGGTTATTAAAGGGAACGGCCAAGTAAGGGCGAAATAAAATAAATAAAAAGAAAATGCAAAAGACATTTTTGACAATCGCTTTATTGTTCTATCTGTCAGGACTTTTTTCTCAAACTGTCATTAAAATAGACAGTTTGGGATTAAATAATCTGTATCAAATAGACAAAGGCGTTTTTCGTTCGGAGCAACCTGGTAAGTTAGATTTTGTTCGTCTCGAAAAATTCGGAATTACGGAAGTTTTAAACCTCCGGCTTTGGCATTCCGATGAGGATGAAGCGAAAGATACGGACCTAATCTTGCATCGTGTCCCAATGCGAGCCGGAAATATAAAGGAAAGAGATGTAGTGCAGGCTCTTAAAATTATCCAAAACAGAAAAGGAAGCATATTGATACATTGTAAGCATGGATCGGATAGAACCGGACTTATCGTTGCAATGTACCGCATTGTTTTTCAGGGTTATACTAAGGAACAAGCGATTAGAGAGATGACTGAAGGCGGTTTTGGCTTCCATACGATTTACACAAATATCATTGATTATATTCAGCAGGCGGATATTGAAAAAATTAAAAACCAGCTGAAATAATAAAAAAATTATGAATGAAATCTTACAACACACCGGAACCGGATACTATGGTTGGTCGTGTAATCTGAAGCAACGGATAAGAGACCAGGGCAAGTCAAATCTGCCTTGCCGGTAAACAGTTAGCTGATTATGTTTTATTGGGCAGGTAAATTTCAGAAAAACAGGAAATTACAATTTCTAATATTGAACATCTTCCGGTAAAATTAAATTGTAACTCAAAAGAAGTAAAAATATGAAAACTTACACCAACGTAAAAGACCTCGGCAATCTGCAAGAGGCAGTTAAAGAGGCACTTGAGGTAAAGGAAAACCGTTTTGCCTACAAGCATCTTGGTATGGATAAAACTTGCCTGATGATATTTTTCAATTCGAGCCTCCGGACTCGTTTGAGTACCCAAAAGGCAGCCATGAATTTGGGAATGAACACTATGGTGCTTGATGTAAACCAAGGTGCATGGAAACTCGAAACCGAGCGCGGCGTGATTATGGACGGCGATAAGCCCGAACACCTCCTGGAGGCGGTTCCTGTAATGGGCTGCTACTGTGATATAATCGGTGTGCGTGCTTTTGCCCAGCTTGAAAACAAGGCAGACGATTATAGCGAAAAAATCCTGAATCAGTTTATCAAATATTCGGGTAAGCCTGTTTTCAGCATGGAAGCTGCTACCGGACACCCTTTACAAGCCTTTGCCGACCTTATTACAGTTGAAGAATACAAGAAAAAACCGCGTCCAAAAGTCGTGCTAACCTGGGCTCCGCATCCGCGTGCGCTTCCGCAAGCTGTTCCTAATTCCTTTGCCGATTTTATGAACGAAGCAGATGTTGATTTTGTTATTACACATCCGGAAGGCTACGAGCTTGCCGGGCAGTTTGTGCGTGGAGCAAAAGTAGAATACGACCAGCGCAAAGCTTTTGAAGGAGCAGATTTTATTTATGCCAAAAACTGGTCGGCATATCAAGACCCGCATTACGGACAAATCCTTAGCAAGGATATGAGCTGGACGGTGGATGCCGGAAAAATGGCATTGACCGGCAATGCCTATTTTATGCACTGCCTGCCCGTGCGGCGCAATATGATTGTAACTGATGATGTAATTGAAAGTCCACAGTCTATCGTAATTCCCGAAGCCGCTAATCGTGAAATTTCAGCGCAGGTGGTTATTAAGCGCATGTTGGAGAGTCTTTAATAGTACGAAAGCATGAAATGTAGAAGTTTATTTCTTTTGCTTTCGTGCTTTCTGTTTATTTATATTCAATCGGAACTTCCCTTTTTACACTTTGTTCGAGCGAGATAAGTGTTTCGGTGGCAGATACGCCTTTTATACTTTGTATTTTTCCGTTAAGTAGCTGCATGAGGTGTTCGTTATCGCGGGCATATAGCTTTATCATCATGGTGTAGGGTCCTGTTGTGAAGTGACATTCCACTATTTCCGGTATTTTTTTCAGTTCAGGAACCACTTCGGCATACATGGAGCCTTTTTCCAGCTTAATTCCAATGTAGGTACATGTCTGGTATCCGAGCATTTTCGGATTAACATGGTAGCCTGACCCTACAATCACTCCCAAGTCAATCAGGCGTTGTACGCGTTGGTGAATGGCGGCGCGGGATACTTCACATTCTGCTGCTACATCTTTAAAAGGGATACGGGCATTCTGAGTAATGATTTCCAGAATATGCTTATCAAGACTATCTATTTTTTCCATTTCCTATAATTAATTATCAGTTTGATAACAAAAATAGTGATTTTAATAGAAAAATGAATCTTTTTAATAGAAAAAAAGTCGCAGATTACTATCTACGACTTTTTTATTCTTGAAATTAATAAATTATTATTTCTGAGGTACGATTTCTAACAACTGTACATCGAAAAACAATACCGAATTGGCAGGGATATTACTACCCGGAGGAGGATATTCTCCGTATCCAAGTTCGGAAGGAATTACTATTTGCCATTTGGAACCTACCGGCATCATAGTCAACGCTTCGGCAAAACCAGGGATAACACCTCCTGCCGAAAAATCTACCGGTTGTCCGCGTTTTATCGAATTGTCAAATTCAATTCCGTCTGACAATGTTCCGATGTAATGTACTCTTACAATATCTTCTTTTGCTGGTATTTTTCCTTTTCCTTCTTCGATTATTTTGTATTGTAAACCGCTGCTTGTTACCTGAACACCGTCTAATTTTCTGTTTTCAAACAAAATTTGAGTGTTTTTTAATTCTGCTTCTTCTCTCTTTTTTGCTGCATCTTTTTCAATGAAAGCTTGAAGGATAGGAATAATTGAATCCTGGCTAATTTGATAGTTTAACGTATCTTCTGCAAAACCTTTGATAAAACCTTTAATCAAAGCATCTTTATTTAATTCTCCCGGAAATTCAACCAAGTTTTGAGCATAACTTGAACCGATATTTATTCCTAACGCATAGCTTACAGAGTCAGCTTCGTTGGTCAATTTAGCTTTTGTTTGATTTTGGCAAGACGAAAGCACTATTCCCGTGACAAGTGCTAATCCAATTAAAATTTTCTTTGTTTTCATTTGTCGTTGTTATTTTATTTTAAAAATTAATTACTTTTTTGGTATGGTTCAAGTTGAATTTTAGTTCCATTATCCGGAGCCGGCATAATGTCCAGCAATTCTACTTCAAAAATCAGTATGGAGTTTGGTTTGATTTTCCCTGCCGGACGTGCACCATAGCCAAGTGCCGGAGGAATGAAAAACCTGAATTTAGAGCCTAGCATTAATTGTACTCCTTCTGTCCATCCCGGAATTACTTTGTTCAATTCAAATTCAATTGGCGCTCCTCTCTCAATAGAACTGTCAAAAACGGTTCCATCGGTCAATGTTCCATGATAATGAACTTTTACCTTGTCAGTCGCTTTTGGTTTTGCTCCTTCCCCTTGTACCAGCACTTCGTATTGAAGTCCGGAAGCCGTTGTTACCACATTTTTATTCCCTTTATTTTTCTCGAAAAACAGATTGTTGGAGATTTCTGTTTTTTTAGCCTGCTCTTCTTCTGCTTTTATCATGTAGGCTTGAACTATTTCCATGAGTTTAGCTCGCTCTAACCGCATATTAGCAGTATCGGCTTTCAATTCTTTTGTCATTGCCTCAATAAACAGATTCATGTTCAAAGGTTCGCCCGGTACATTTCCCAAGTTCATTCTCAAATCATTTCCAACCTGCATTCCTAATGCGTAACTAACAGAATCTACCGGTGTTTTTAGCGGATTTTTTGCCGTTTTTGGAGCGGCGTGAACGGAAATAAATGTTCCGAGCAATAAAAAAATAACAATATTCTTCATCGTGTAAAAAATTATAAGATTTCGAGTAATTCCACATCAAAAACGAGCGCCGAATTTGGTCCGATAACGTCCCCGGCTCCGTATTCGCCGTATCCCAGTCCGGAGGGAATAAACAAACGCCATTTGGAACCGCTAGGCATCAGCTGCAACGCTTCCGTCCAACCCGGTATTACTTGATTTACGGGGAAATCAGCAGGTTGATTACGACTATATGAACTGTCAAAAACAGTTCCGTTGATTAACCTGCCTTCATAATGGCAACGCACAGTGTCGGTTGCTTTTGGTTTTACTCCCTCTCCTGCTTGTAATATTTCATATTGTAAACCGCTTGGAGTAACTACAATACCGGCTTTTCCCTTATTTACAGAAAGAAATTCTTCCCCGGCTTTTTTATTCAGGCTATCTGCTTCTTGTTGTAGTTTGGCAAAATAGTTATTCATAATCTGCTTTGCCTCATCATAGCTCATTTCGGTTTGTTTGTTTCCAAACACATCACTCATTGCTTTGGCAAATTTTTCCACATTCAATTCCCGGATTCCCGTTCCTAAAAAGTTGTTTGCCATGCTGAGCCCCAATGCGTAGCTTATATCTTCCATTGTAAGTAGTTCTTTTGTTTTTTTCCGCGCAAAGATAAGATATTTCTTTTACTCTCGTTTTATTTTAGCATTTCGTTTTATTTTAGCATTTTTTATTTATTAACTCTCTAATTGCTCTTGAAGCAACTCTTTTAGCTCATTAAACGCTTTCTCCAGCATGCTCATTTCGCGTGAAAGAAACGGGTAAAATTCTGCCCATTGCTCGCGGCGATGAATATCAATACCGGTTTTTTGCTTGTAAATGCGCGATACGGATGTTCCGCACGGTTTCACAAAAAGAATTTCCCATGTTGCATCCGGGAAGTAGGAATCAACAATAGGCTTGTATTTCTCCAGCAGGGTAAGTATTTCTAACCGTTTGCCTTCATTCGGGTGGTTGAGTTCGAGAATCACAAACGCACCTTCGCGTGAAGCGTCAAACTTCATTTCAACACCTTTTATTTTAGTGTTGTAAAGAATCCAACGCTTTTTCTTGTATTTAAACCTGGGAAGGTCTTCGCAAAATTGCCCGAATCCTTCCCAAAATTCTTTTTTTAGCTGTTTTAGTTCGTCTTTTGAGTACATGTTTATTGCTTACAAATGACACATCCTGCGCATTTCGGCATTTCGCCCCGCAGACGGTTTTCTGTTAAATGTCGAATCCGGTCGCGGAGAGCTTCTACGCGGATATTTTCAATCACATCATTGGCAAAGGCGAGCATCAGCAGCATACGTCCGCGCGAACGCAGGTAAAACAGCGCATTTTCGTCTATCTGTCCGGTAGTGGCTCCGTGGCTGCATTTCACGTCATCGGCATAAATTTCCAATTGTGGCTTGGTGTACATTTTGGCATTAGCGCTCAGGCATATATTTTTGTTATTTTGAAACGCGGCGGTTCTTTGTGCATCTTTCGCCACTAAAATTTTGCCTGAAAAAACGCCCATTGCGTGGTCGTCTAAGATGTATTTGTATAATTCCTTGCTCCGGCAGTTGGGTGTCAGATGGTTAATAACGGTATGGTTGTCGATGTGTTCGTTTTTGTCGCCCACTGCCATTCCGCAAAGGGTGGTTTCGCAATGCTCGCCGTTCAGGTTTACTTGGATGTTGTTTCGCGTGAAACCATTTAACAAGGTAATTTCGTTGACTAAGACATTGGATGCGGCTGCTTGCTCAATGAAGAGCGAACCGATATTGGTCATCCGGTTGTGTGTGCTTTCCAACTTGTAATGTTCGTAAACGGCATTTTCTCCGACAAAAACTTCCGTAACGCGATTGCATAAAAATTGCACCGGATTGAGGGCGTGGGCACAGACCAGAAACTTTGCCTGCGCTCCTTTTTCGAGGATAATCAAGTTCCGGCTGTTTGCCATTAGGGGCGCATTGGCGTGCATGGCGTTTATTAGCTGTATTGGTCTGTCAATAATCACATTTTCAGGAACGTATAAGAAAAAACCATCTTGTGCGAATATTGTATTTAATAGACTTATTGGGTCTTCTTCGCTCTTTTTAAACTTGCCCAAGTAGGCAGAAACCAATTGCGGATGACTTTCAGCGTGCTCTTTTAAACTTCCGATTAAAACCCCTTTCTCTTTTAATTTTTCCAATTCCGGATTCTCTTTGTTTTTAGTACTGTAAAACGAATCGTTGACTATAAAATAGAGATGCGAATTAATATCCGGCACATCGCATTGAAATGTTTTGTATGGGTCAATGGTTGTTTCGATCCGGTTTATATTCAGTCCGAAATCGGGAGCAAAACGTTCGCGCAAGTCGGTGTATTTGTAGTTTTCCGGTTTGCACGCCGGAAATCCCATTTGTTGGAAAGCGAAAAATGCGGCATCGCGCTTTTCGTTCAATACCTCGGCACTGTGCTGTTTGATGACGGTGCTGTATTGGTTGTATATGTCAATATATTGCTGTTCCATTTATGCAGTCTACTTTATTCCTTTTAGTTCATCTTCTTTCAGAAATTCAATATAGTAACGCATTTGCGTTGTGTCGCGATAATCCCAAAAAGGAGCACGGAATGATTGGATTTCACCTGACTCCTGCACTTGGATTTTTAATTTTTCAAAAAAATCCGGAAAATTCATCTTATCCAACTCATAAAGTTCCCTCATTGCGGTTCTTTCATCCGGGTTTTTATAATATTCTCTTTTTGCTTCTATAACACCGGGATAATTCCGGAATTTTAATTCTGTCCAAGCCATGGGATAAACAACAAAAATCAACGCAATAATCCAAAAAGGAATTAATCGCTTCATGATTTGAGGATAAAAAGGAGATTGCTTTTGACCTTGTCTTGCCATACACACTGCCAATAAAATGGAAATGAGCAGAAATGATATGTACATCATCGTTTGTCCGCCGGGCCAGTACAGGCAAGTAAAAAGTATTCCGATTGATGCAATAGAAAGTGTCACTCCTGTCAATGAAGCAGTTGCTTGTTGTTGGGCTGAAAGCATATCTGCCAATATTTTACGGCTCGAAACCGGATAAAAAATGGCTAATCCGGAAAACGATAGCACCATTAACATTCCGGATCCCGGAAAACGGAGAAGGCTCCACGTAATTGCGAAGATACACGATGCTACTAATAAAATCTCTATTTTTTTCATTTTTGTTCGTCTTCTTTTATGTATTGGTAATAAAATTTATTATACGGATCTGATAAAAAAATATTCAATTGGACACTATCGGATGCTAATTCGTGCACTTTTATTTTGAATTCTTTTATCGTTTCCGGATTATGAATTTTCTCCCATTCATAAGCGTGTTTTACTTGATATTCAAAACCATCTTTGTCTGTTTTCCTTACTTCACGAAGTGATTTTACTGCATCTAAATAGGAAGGATAATTGCGATATTGTATTTCATCCCAAATGAGAGGATGAACAATGAAAATCAGTAAAATAGTCCCTGAAACAGCTAATCGCTTAATAAGTTTGGAATAAGTAGGACGTTTTGTCTTGTTGTATTTAAGTATGTTTACACCTAAAAGAACGATAGAAAATAGAAGGGCTGGGTATGTCATAACCATGCTCCCCGGCCAGTGCATAAAACGAAACAGCAAGGAAATCAATGAGATAGAAAGCACGACTCCGGTTAATGCGGAAAACGTAACGGCTGAATTTTTTTCGGTGTCAAAAGGATTCAAGTTTTCCGTTGGAATGTTGTCTGCAAATATCCATCGACTACCGGCTGCATAAACAATAGCGAGTGTAAAAAGCGAGAGAACTAATAGATTACCGGAAGCCGGTAAAAAAAATGCTTTCCCTATAATTGATAAAATACATAAAGCGGCTAAGATGATTTCTGCTTTTTTCATTTCCGTAAAGTTTATTGATTATATTTCTCCTAACTCTTTCTTAATCCAGTCATACCCTTTTTCTTCCAACTCAAGGGCTAACTCTTTTCTTCCTGTTTTTACAATTCTCCCTTTGTAAAGTACGTGTACAAAATCGGGAACGATATAATCCAGCAACCGCTGATAGTGTGTGATGACAATGCTGGCATTGTCATCACTTTTTAGCTTATTAACGCCATTGGCAACAATCCGCAGGGCATCAATATCAAGTCCGCTGTCGGTTTCGTCGAGAATGGAAAGTTTGGGTTCGAGCATCGCCATTTGGAAAATTTCATTGCGTTTTTTTTCTCCGCCCGAAAATCCTTCGTTGACGGAGCGGTTGGCAAGTTTGTTGTCCAATTCGACATATTCCTTTTTCTCGCGCATCATTTTCAGAAAATCGGAAGCTGACATTGGCTCCAATCCCCGGTATTTACGCTGCTCGTTGACGGCAGTACGCATAAAGTTAACCATGCTGACACCGGGAATTTCGACCGGATATTGGAAACTGAGAAAAACGCCTTCGCGGGCGCGATCTTCGGGTGCGAGTTCCAGCAGATTCTTGCCGTTAAACCATACTTCGCCTTCGGTTACGGTAAAGGCGGGGTGTCCTGCCAGGACGGACGAAAGAGTGCTTTTCCCGGCTCCGTTGGGTCCCATTACGGCATGTACTTCGCCGGGATTGATTGTGAGGTTTATGCCTCTTAATATTTCTTTGCCGTTGATGTTGGCGTGGAGGTTTTTGATTTCTAATAACATGTGTGTATTTGTTTTTTCCACAGGTTAAAACCTGCGGTTATTCGTATGCCGCCCGTTAGGGCGGGGGAAGTGTATTCTCCTCGCCTGTTAGGGCGATATGTGAATAACCGTAAGGTTTTAATCAGTGTTGTTTTTGTTTAATCGTTCAAGAAATAGCGCTCATCTATCTTGATTCCGCTTTCTTTTATTAATCGTCTGTATCCGTTCGTAAAGTACTCATACTGATGGTGTTCTCGTTGATTTTTTATGTATTCAACCACCGTTTCTTTTCCTTGATAAAAACAGGTAAATGCACCGTATTTTTCGCTCCAAGATTCAAAATCCGGAAAATTACCGTTTTCTTTTAGCCATGAATTTGTAGAGGTTTTCAACACTTTTACAAATTCGGCAAGTGACCAGGTGGAATGTAATCCTACCAAAAGATGAATATGGCCGGGCATTCCATTTACGCGGTAAAGATACGATTTTTTACTTTTTATGAGTCCCCAAATATAGCGGTATAATTCCTCCGAATGTTCGTTTGGAATACTTGGATTGCTATATTTCGTTCTAATTACGATGTGGTATATTAGTTGGATGTAACTCATAAGTTATAATTTGTTGTTCTATCTTATCCTGTCTTATCCATAGGTTAAAACCTGCGGCTTCTATCGACCGGTGTGACACACTCTACCCCACACTCCCCTCCAACGACACCTGCAACAACTTCTGCGCCTCCACCGCAAACTCCATCGGCAGTTTATTCAACACCTCTTTCGCATACCCATTCACAATTAACCCTACTGCATCTTCGTTGCTGATGCCGCGCTGATTACAATAGAAAATCTGGTCTTCGCTGATTTTGGAGGTGGTTGCTTCATGTTCGACTATCGCAGTATCGTTGTTTATCTCCATATAAGGAAATGTGTGTGCGCCGCATTTATCGCCAAGCAAAAGGCTGTCGCATTGGGAAAAGTTTCTTGCTTTTTCAGCTTTCGGCGAAATTTTAACCAATCCGCGGTAACTGTTTTGGCTCCGTCCGGCTGATATTCCTTTGGAGATGATATGGCTCCGGGTGTTTTTCCCTATGTGAATCATTTTTGTTCCGGTGTCGGCTTGCTGGTAGTTGTTGGTTACGGCAACGGAGTAAAATTCGCCGGATGAATTGTCTCCCAACAAGATACAACCCGGATATTTCCATGTGATTGCCGAACCGGTTTCCACCTGTGTCCACGATACTTTGGAGCTGTCGCCTTTGCAAAGCGCTCTTTTGGTTACGAAGTTATAGATGCCGCCGCGCCCTTCCTTGTCGCCCGGATACCAGTTTTGTACGGTCGAATATTTTATTTCGGCGCGGTCGTGCGTGATAAGTTCCACGATAGCGGCGTGCAGCTGGTTTTCATCGCGCATCGGTGCGGTACAGCCTTCTAAGTAAGAGACATAGCTATCGTCATCGGCAACAATCAACGTGCGCTCAAACTGTCCGGTATTTTTTGCGTTGATGCGGAAGTAGGTGGATAGTTCCATCGGACAGCGTACTCCTTTCGGGATGTAAACAAAAGAACCATCGCTAAATACAGCGCAATTCAGTGCCGCAAAAAAGTTGTCGGTATACGGTACAACCGTTCCCAGGTATTTTTTTACCAAGTCGGGATAATCTTTGACCGCTTCGCTGAATGAGCAGAAAATAATACCCAATTCAGCCAGCTTTTCCTGCGAAGTTGTTTTTACGGAAACACTATCCATCACTGCATCCACGGCAATGCCCGAAAGCTGTTTCCGTTCTTCAAGCGGAATCCCGAGTTTGTCGAATGTTTTCAGCACTTCAGGGTCAACTTCTTCCAAACTTTTGGGACTTGGTTTCGTTTTTGGAGCTGCGTAGTAGTAAATATCCTGATAATCAATTTCGGGAATACGGAGGTGCGCCCATGCCGGCATTTCCAATGTCAGCCAATAACGGTAGGCTTTCAAGCGATATTCGAGCAGCCACTCCGGCTCTTGCTTTTTGGCGGAAATTAAACGTATGGTATTCTCATTCAATCCCTTGGGAATAACCTCGGTTTCTATGTTGGTGTAAAATCCGTATTTGTATTCTCCTTCGTTGACTTCGTTTATGATGTTATTGTCGTCCGACATAGTGTAAATTTCTTAAAATGAAGTGCAAATTTACACAAAAACTACCAGAATTGAGTAAAAGCAATCTTAAAAAACGCAATGTCGTTTAGTTAAGGAATCTTCGCGTTAAATTTATATGCGCTTGCGCTTTTTTTATATAAACGCAAAGGCGCAAAGTATGAAGGACGCGAAGATTGTTGTGATTCATTTAAAAGAACGCGAATAACGCAGATGACACGGATTTGCACAGATAAAATTCTTTTTCATAATTTGCAATCATCTTGCTTTCTACAAAATTAAAATCTGCGTTATCCGCGTCATCTGCGTTCAAAAGACTTTTTAGACAGCCTCATCTCCAATATATAGCCCTATCAAAACTCCGGTTAATAAAAAAACATCTTCAATCTGGAAAAATCCAAATTGAAGATGCTTTATGTCATTTTCGAAAAAATATTATTGTACTATATCAAATCCGGCAGCTTCCCAAACTTTGAAACCTCCATTTAACAGGTTTGAGTTTGCTTTACCGAAGCCAATTCCGGCAACACGTGCAGCAGCAATATTATCAATTATCATTCCCCCATACAAATATACAGGTCTGGTCGAAAGTTTCCAATACCTTTTGAGCAAAAGGCCCGTTGGCAGATCCGGTGTTTACCGGAGTTGCAGGGATATTCACAGCTCCCGGAATGTGTCCTTTTGCAAAATCAGCTTCCGAACGAAAATCTAAAATTTGTGCGTTTCCAAAACCACCTTGATTTTCAATAGCTTCTTTAAAACCTGCGGCTGATCTTACCATATTAAAATCAGGTAATTTTTCCTCATCACCTCCTTTATTACAAGAGTTAACCGACAAAACTAACGCCGAAGCGAATAAAAGTAAAAAAAATGCTTTAAATGTTTTCATTAAAAAATCCTCCTTATTATATAATTATATTTTTTTGGGTAGAAGTACAAATGTATTGAAACTTTTCATTATTGAAAAATTTATTTATGGTTATTTTTTTTTGAAGTATCTACTTTTTGTGTTTCGGGTAGCGTTTGATTGCGAATTTCCACTTGCTCCACTATATTCCGGGCGAGGCCGGCAAACGCCTGTCCGGTTATGCTGCCGGGAGTGCAAGCCACCGGTACGCCGCTGTCGCCTCCCTCGCGGATACTTTGCACAATCGGGATTTGTCCCAGTAGAGGAATATGCAATTCTTCTGCCAATTTTTTCCCGCCCTCTTTTCCAAAAAGATAATATTTATTTCCGGGCAGTTCGGCGGGAGTAAACCACGACATATTTTCGACCAGTCCGAGTATCGGAACATTTACCTTATCGCTGGTAAACATGCTAATTCCTTTGCGGGCATCGGCAAGAGCAATTTCCTGCGGTGTCGTTACCACGATCGCTCCGGTTATTGCCAATGTTTGTACCATGGTAAGATGGATATCGCTTGTTCCCGGCGGGAGGTCAATGACAAAGAAATCCAATTCGCCCCAATTGGCATCGGTAATCAGCTGTTTAAGTGCATTGCTTGCCATTCCGCCGCGCCAAAGAACAGCACTTTCCGGATCAACAAAAAAACCGATAGAGAGCATTTTTACGCCATATTTTTCTTCCGGACGGATTAAATTCCGTTCGCCTACCGGTTCCAAATAAGGACGAGCATTTTCCAGCCCAAACATTTTAGGTACGGACGGTCCGAAAATATCGGCATCCAGCAACCCCACTTTATATCCTTCGAGAGCCAGTGCTACAGCTAAGTTTGACGAAACAGTCGATTTCCCTACTCCTCCCTTTCCGGACGAGACGGCAATGATATTTTTCACTTGCAAAAGGGCTTTTCCAGGCTCTTTAGGGATTTCATTCTTAAACCGGACTGCAATATTTCCTTTAATTTCCGCCTCTGCCCCGGCATACATCAAGACGGCTTGTTCGGCAGCTTTTACCACCGATTTGGCAAACGGGTCATTGGGTTTGTCGAAAACAAGGGAAAATGAAATCTTGCTTCCATCAATGCGAATGTCATCATCAACCATTCCGGCAGAAACGATGTCGATGCCTGTGCCGGGATAACGGACATGTTTAAGGGCATCAGTAATTAGTTGAGGGTAAAATGTCATAAGATTGAAAACCTCTCCCATCCCTCTAAAGGAGGAAGAGAAGAGTGTATTTTATTATTGGTTAATTAACTGGAGAAAAATTAAGCTGTTGATTCATGTTGTCAAAAACTTTTTATTACTAATTCAAATTATCAAAAAAAATCAAGCCTTAGAGAACTTGGGAGAAGTTTATCACTTCATCCATCACCTCCTCCATACTCATTCCCGCTGCACTTACTTGCTGCGGAATAAAGCTTGTTACTGTCATTCCCGGATTGGTATTTACTTCCAGTAGATAAATTACTTCGTCTTGAGTGATGATGTAATCTACGCGAATGATTCCTTTAGCTCCAATGATGTCGTAGATAGCGACTGTTTGCTGTTGGATTTTTTTTGTCAGTTCATCCGGCAAACGGGCGGGTGTAATCTCCTTTACTTGCCCATTGTACTTGGCATCAAAGTCAAAAAAATCGTTTTCGCTGACCACTTCCGTAACAGGCAACACTGTTTTTTTTCCATTAGCTTTGTAAATACCGCAGGTCACTTCCGTACCCGGCAAGAAACTTTCCATGATAACCTCGCCGCCTTCAGTGAAAGCTAATTCAATCGCAGGAAGTACTTGTTCCGCGCTTTTTACTTTTGTTACGCCAAAGCTGCTTCCTCCTGCATTAGGTTTGATAAAGCAAGGCAATCCCAATTTTTCAACTACCTCTCCGGATGAAATGGATTCCCCTTTACGAAGCAAAATGGATTTTGCTACATTAATTCCAAATGTTTTGAGGTAAGTGTTACAAAAAAACTTGTTGAAAGTCAACGCAGCTGCAAGTACACCGCAGCAAGAATACGGAATTTCGAGCATATCAAAATAACCTTGCAACTTTCCATCTTCACCCGGCATTCCATGAATGGTTATGTAGGCAAAATCGAATGTAATTTTCCGGTTGTCATGAACAAAACTGAAATCATTCTTATCTATCGCAATTTTTTCGCCTTCACACTCCACCGTCCATTCTTTTCCGATAATGGTTACAATGTAAAGATTGTATTTCTCTTTATTGATAAAAGAATAAATTCCTGCCGCACTCTTCAGCGAAACGACAACTTCCGATTGATTGCCACCGGCTACGATTGCTATGTTTTTTTTCATATCCTGTATGAATTACTATATTGTTGCAAAAGTATTAAAAAAAGGCGAAAGTTTTTATATCCTTTCGCCCTTTTACCTGTTTTATTCTTTTATCACTTCCGGAATAATAATCTTGTAGCCTTTTCCGTGAATATTGATAATTTCAATAGTAGGATCAGCTTTCAAGTGCTTGCGAAGTTTGGTAATATATACATCCATACTTCTGGCATTGAAATAATTGTCGTCTATCCAGATTGTTTTCAGAGCATGGTTGCGCTCAAGGATGTCATTGCTATGCGCACACAACAGTGCGAGCAATTCGGATTCCTTAGTCGTAAGCTTGGTAATCTCATCACCCAGAATCAGCAGCTGTTTTTGAGTGTCAAATGTAAACTTACCCATTTTATAGATAACTCCCTCTTTGCTCTTCTTTCCCTTCACACGGCGAAGGATGGCTTCGATGCGAAGCAACAGCTCTTCCATGCTGAAAGGTTTAGTCATATAATCATCGGCTCCAATTTTGAATCCTTCCAAAATATCCTCTTTCAACGTTTTAGCCGTTAGAAACAGAATAGGAATATCCGCATTAACTTGACGAATTTCCTGCGCCAGCATGAAACCGTCTTTTTTCGGCATCATCACATCCAATACGCAAATATCGTATTTGTTTTTCATAAAAGCTCTGTATCCGGCATCTCCATCCGGCATTAAATCTGTTGCGTATCCTTTTGCTTGAAGATATTCTCTCAATAACATTCCGAGATTTTCGTCATCTTCACAAAGTAAGATTTTTGTTTTATCGTCCATAACTTTACTTTTTTAGAGGTATTGATATTATAAATTTTGTTCCTTTATTTAATTCACTTTCAACACGAATTGTACCTTTATGATCGGTTACTACTTTTTTTACGTAAGCTAATCCAAGTCCGAAACCCTTAACATCATGCACACTTCCGGTTGGGATCCGGTAGAATTTCTCAAAGATACGTTTTAAATGATTTTTCTTGATCCCGATTCCGTTGTCTTCGATCGAAATAACCAACTTATTCTTTTCATTCCAGGTTTTTAAATTCAGATGCAATGCTTTTTTGCTGTATTTCAACGCATTATCCATTAAGTTGTAGATAATATTGGTAAAATGCATCTCATCAACACAGGCATAAGGATCGCCGGCTTCCAAATCAGTCTCTATTGAACCGCCTTTAGTTTCTACCTTAATGGCAAAATTTCCGGCAATATTCAGAATCAACTCGTTGATGTCCATTTCTTTCAATTTCAAGGCAGTACTTTCTTTTTCAAAGATAGACATTTGCAATACTTTGTCTATCAGTTGCGAAAGTCTTTTCGTTTCATCTCTTATTACACTCGAAAGCTGTAATATCATTCCGGGCGATTTGGTAATAGACGAATCATTCAACATTTGAGAAGCTAAAGAAATAGAAGAAACCGGCGTTTTCAACTCATGTGTCATATTGTTCATGAAATCGGTTCTCATTTCCGACAAACGCTTTTGCCGTGAGATTAGATAAATAGTCAAAATAAAGGTAAATAACAATAACGAAGTGAAAATCATTGAAGGCAAGGCTAAAGTCATTGAACTCAATATGTAACTATTCCTTGTCGGAAAAAAAATTTTAAGGTAGTTGGGTTGCGGACTCGGATCATTCGGGAAAAGAATTTGCGTATAGTACTCCCCGTTGTTTTGTCCGGCTTCAAAACCTTTACTCCTGTATATTTCGTTTCCCTCTTTGTTTATAACACTAAAATAGTGAGGAATGTTCAGACCGTTAAAATCCAATTCACGGTCTAATATTTCATTTAGCTGCTGGAAGTTAATCCGGTCTTCTATGGGCCGGATGTAAGACTCCGAAAGCAGGCGGATTAGAATGTCGTCAAGCAATGCCCGGTCGTGCAAATAGCGCTCCCGCAACTTGTTTTGCATAATTCGTGATGACTCCTGAATAGTATTTGAACCGTGCCTGGTCGATATAAAAATACGCGGTTTAACTCTCGTACATGAATAGTTCGATCCTGAAGCCGTATCGGCAATCTCCTGAATTGATTTTATCTGGGAGCCACTTCCCTGTGAGATGATATTATCAACGGTTATTTTTGTTTTGCTTGAAGGAACGGTCAGATTATTATTCAAATATTGCAATGTCTCCTCTTCTTCCAAAATACGTGCAACCTGATACAATGTTCTTTTGACCGCTTCACTAAACTGATCCGTACGCATTTCTGCCGTCAATTTAATATAATTGGCTTGTAAGGTTATCAATCCGAAAAAGGATATTGCCATAACCACTCCTAAAAAAAAGATTGCCCGCTTTTTCATATACACAAATATAAGAATTAAATTTTAACATTTGACGGCTTTAACTTTATTTAATTCCCATTGAATTTCGTTTACTAAGAGAAAGTTAACAAATGGATAACCGGTAATTTTGCAATACAAAGAGAATGTTTATCCGATATTATACTTGGGACAAGCGCATCAAAATGTCATAAAATAATCTGGATTACGGATAGGAATGTTGCCTTATATTTTACATTCCCACCAGATTTTTTGCGCTTAATAATCATAATGAAAAATACCATTCAATATAAAAAAAGTATTACTTTTGCACCAAATATTAATTAATACATTTTTCATCATGGACAAAAAAACATTAGCAATTGTATCCTACATCACTATTATCGGATGGTTAATTTCTTTCTTTTCGTACAAAGACAAAGAAAAGGATTCGTTGGTTTCTTATCACTTAAAGCAAGCTTTTGGATTGTTTATCACCATGTTTTGTATTTACATCGCATCAAATATATTGATCTCTATATTGTCTTTTATTTCGCTAACAATTGCGGCAATAGCCGGTTATGCACTTTCTTTAGTTTATTTTCTTTATTTAGCCCTTCTTATCATCGGTATTCTGACGGCTAACAAAGGAGAAGAAAAACCGCTTCCGGTTGTTGGAAAAATGTTTGAAGGAAAATTTAATTTCATTCCTTGATAAATTGTTGGTAAGAGAAATGTAGAGATATGCAATAGAATTATGTCTCTACAAACTTTCTTATCATCAAATAATCCTCATCGTTTGCGTTTTTCAATCCATTCATCCTATTGACGGTAATTTTTGCCTTTATCATTCCATGACATAGGACTTTTTTATGCCCCAAGAAATTGAATTACATACCGGCACCGTTGCCGGAACAGGGATAGTACCAGACTCGTTAGCTTTGCCGCATCCGTATGTTATTGCTTTGCAGGAAGACAGTAACGCAATATCTTTGTCCAACAACGACTCTCTTGCTGCCTGGCAGCATCCTTACGGCTTCAACGCGCAGTTTTTCAATCAGCCGTCCGGAGAAAAAACGGTTTCTATCAAAAAGATGTATCCGGGACTGGAGGGAAAACCCATTCATCAAGGAATACAGACGGAAGTATGGTTTACTCCATTGCTGTTTTTACTGTTTTGGGGTTATGGACTGGTTTTTTTCCGTAAAAGGAAATTACTGATTCAAGATATGAAGGAGTTCTTCTCATCCTCTTCTAAAAATGATGTGTTCAAAAAAGATGCATTTACCGATAATTACCGGACAAGAATTGTGCTAACCTGTACCGGAATCGTGAATATCTCACTGTTTGCCTTCTTCGCTGTCAGCCAATTTCATCGTGAAGTGGAAAACCATATATTGGTTTTTACTCTGCTTTTAGCAGCAACAACTGTATATGTGTGGTTTAAAATTGCTATAATCAAACTGATGAGTTATGTCTTTTTCGATAAGAAATGTTCTTTTATTTGGCGAAAAGCATTTTACTCTCTCACACGATTTACAGGTATTTTGCTGATACCGGTTGTATTACTTCTTGCTTTCAGTTCGGTACCGTGGAAAACAGAGGTCGTTTATGCGGGGCTTTTTCTCTGTTCCTGTCTGCTAATTTTTTATATATTCAAAATAACAGCATTTTTTTTTCAAGATGTCTTTTCTTTATTCTATTTGATTTTGTATCTTTGCACGCTGGAAATTTTACCCGTTTTGATATTCTTAAACGAGCTAATCAACATAGTAACAATGTATTAATAAATCATTGCGATGCAAAAAATAAAGAACATATTGGTTTCTCAACCAAAACCTGCAACAGAGAAATCACCTTACTTTGACATCTCCGAAAAATACGGTGTCAAAATAGATTTCAGACCTTTCATAAAAGTAGAACCCGTACTTGCGAAGGAATTTCGCCAGCAGAAAGTATCAATTCTTGACCACACAGCGATTGTCTTCACAGCAAGGACCGCGATTGACCATTTTTTCAGGTTATGCGAAGAGATGCGTGTAAGCATTCCGGAAACACAGAAATATTTTTGCGTTTCCGAGTCGGTAGCTCTTTACTTGCAAAAATACATTCAATACCGCAAGCGCAAGATATTTTTCGCGCAGACGGGAAAAATTGAGGATTTAATGGTTGTCATCAACAAGCATGCCGAGGAAAAATATCTGGTTGCCGTATCCGATGTATACGACACCAATAAATCGGTATCCGAAAACTCGAAAGACGACATCATCGCATTGCTTGCCGACAGTAAAGTATTTTACACAAAGGCAGTCATGTACAAAACAGTGAGTACGGACTTTACACAAGATAAGAATTTCGACTACGATATGCTGGTCTTTTTCAGTCCGTCGGGAATCGCTTCGCTGTTCAAAAACTTCCCTGATTTTGAACAAGGCGAGGTAAAAATCAGCTGTTTTGGAGCCACTACCGTAAAAGCCGCCAAAGATGCCGGATTGCGTGTTGATGTAGAGGCGCCAAATCCAAATGCGCCATCAATGGCTGCCGCCCTGGAACAATATATCAAAGAATTTAACAAGAAGAAATAATTGCAGGAATTCAGAAATACATTTCCAAAAGCGGAACATTTGTGCGGTAAAACTACGATAGACCGGTTATATGCGGAAGGAAAAGCATTCTTATCCTATCCGGTACGTGTTGTTTTCCGGGAATCTGAAAAAGGAGAGGTGCCTGCCCGATGCTTGATAAACGCACCAAAGAAAAAATTCAAGCACGCCACGGATAGAAACCGGATAAAACGTCAAATTCGCGAGGCATACCGCAAAAATAAGCATGAGCTGTACCGGTTGTTGAGTAAGGAGGATTACCAGTTACACTTGTCGCTTACCTATATCGGCGACAAAATAGAACCGACCGCTTTTGTAGAAAAAAAAATGAAGGCTACATTTGTCAAACTTATTGACAAGTTGACAAGTAAATAAGCAAACAAGATTCAAGATTCCAACAGCTGGACTTTCTTGTTTTTCTGTCAATTCATTTTCTAAGAAGCTGTTTGAGTTAATTATGCACATCAGGAGTTAAAGATTGCGCCCAAGTCCGGACTTGTATCCGGATAACCTCGTGTAAACGAAGTGTAGTTCGCAATAGAGCCAGTCTCTACACTTCCAACCAACCCCGCAGCGGGTTGAACTCCTACGGAGTTCGGAGAGAGATAGCCGTTCCTCATACTCCGGACTGCGCTTCGCTTGCAAGGGGAATCCATATTAAACGCCTTCAGCGTAAGGGTGATATGGCCTTTTGTCTCATTTCTTTTTCAACTCTTGATTCGCATAATTAATTCAAACAGGTTCTAAAAAACAACATGAAACCACCCGAAAAACAAGAAAATCCGGCAATTTGGACCAGAGTATTCTCTTTTCCGTTTCTGTTGCCCATTCTATTTTACAGATATTGTATTTCGCCATTGAAGCCGCCCACCTGCAGGTTTACGCCGACTTGTTCCGAATATGCTCTTATTGCGCTGAAGAAATACGGCCCATTCAAAGGACTTTGGCTAACAGTCAAGAGATTGTCGCGTTGCCATCCGTGGGGTGGAAGCGGGTATGATCCAGTCCCCTGAAACAAGTAAAAATAAAAAAATGGCGCAAACATCCCTATTCTATTAGAGGCACACCACATACCTTTACACAGAAAATAGTTAGTCCACGCCATTAGCGCACGGAACCAAATTCTTCTCTGTGTATTATCAAAATTAGTGGTGTTTCCTAATACTAAGAATGAAGTTTCGTTTTTATAATTGAATAATTCTTTTCAATATGCAAAGAAAGTCATTTTCAGGGACACAAAAAACTTTTTGCTCGAAAAAATTAAACTAATTATGCGCCGGCGTGGACTTTTAGTGAAAATTTATTTAAAAATTCATCTTTTTGTTTGATTTTTTATACTACTTATTTCTACTCACATTAAATTTTGTTTTAAATTTGTATGAAAACAATACAAAGATAAAGAAAATATTCTAATTTGCAACTATGTCGTTAGAAATTTTGCTAAAAAATAATTCTATGCTCCAGCGGTTGAAAGAATTTATAGATTATAAGAAAATACGTGTATCTACATTTGAGAAAAGTGTAGGAATGTCTAATGCTGCATTAGTTAAGCCTCTACGCTCGGGCGGTTCTATAGGAACGGATAAGCTGGAGAAGATATTAAAGGTATATCCCGAATTAAATTCCGCATGGCTACTTACCGGCAAAGGCGAGATGCTGAACAAGCCAAAAGGCAGAAAAGTATACAAGGAATTCGGAGAAACAGTCCTTTTAGAAGAACCGGCAATAAAATATAAAAGTAAAATCACTATTTTAGAAGAATCCATAGAGAAACTGAACCGCACATTACAGGAAAAAGAAGAGCAACTGCGTGAGAAGGATGCACAAATAAACACGCTGATACGGTTGCTGGAAGTACATTGAATTTGTTAATTTATCACAATCTCTATGATGGAAAATCTCGTATTTCCATAAGATTAAAACCTGTAATCAGTCAGATGCTGCGATAATGATCGAAAAAAAACACCACCACATCTCATCCGGACAGCATACTTAATAACCATAGATACAACGAAATCCATAGAAAAAGAAAATCAGAAATTAGTTTTTCCCAATATTTTTCTTTACCTTAGCGCGCTTGGATGTGTATATTATCTATTTAGGGGAATTTTTAGGTATGGATATAGTATTTCTTACGTGGATTTTCACATTCCGGTTCTTAGCAAATAAACAATTCAATCATAAAACTAAAAAATAAAGCGTATGGATAGGTCTTTATTAAAAAGTAAATTATGGATAATGGTAACCGGGATGTTGCTGTTGTCTGCTTTTAATGCGCCGGCTCAATGTGTGGTGGGCGGAACGGATTTTGATACGGGAGCCATATTGTTTGACCCGGAAATGACAAACGATGCGACAGCAACCGGATGGTATAACGAAGACGTAGGTGATGTGTTAGCAGATTTGTGCATATCGTGTCAATATTACAGCCAAGTAGAAAACGGAATACACAAAGGCGTACTGTCGAATGCGATGTCTTCCGGCGGTGCTCTTTTTTCGGAAGCATTATGGACAACTATTCTGACAAATGGAAATAATGTTCCCAATACATTTATAGGAGGAAGCGCCATTGTTGCCAATCCTAAATTGATAGACCCGCGATTAAAAGAGTTTCATAACAATATGTTTGTAAATGCAGGAGCAACACATGAAAAACCATTTTTTTCTTACACTGCCACCGGTTTAGCTCCCAATACACCGGTTACTATTACGCTTGATGTTTATAACTTGCTCGATTTAGAGTCGGCAGAAGAATATTCAAAAGCTAACGGCGGAGTCGATTTCGCTATTGGAGGATATAATTATGATGCTGCTCAAAAACAATATTACGGAAATACCAATGTAAGTATCTCCGGTTCAACCGCGTTGAATAACGGTGCTGTTTACGGAGGAACAAGTACGGGAACAATTCCGTTTGGAGGGTCAAAGACATTAGAAATAAGTGCAACTACCGACGACGGTGGTACGGTAACCTTTTACTTTGGAAGACCGGGAGGTATTAACTTTGCACCCATAGGAATAGATAATATTGAGGTAAAAGGCACGTTGAAACCTAAAGTTGTTTCGCAAAAAGTACTTCCGGTGTGCGTGGGCAATCCTGTGATATTGCGTTCATCATCGTCATACCCTGCGGGAACTACCTTTTCGTGGACAACAACTCCGAATTTGGGTTCAAGCACAGCACAGCAATTTGCTGTTATTCCATCTGATGTTCAAGATTATACGGTAAAACTTACCGTAACCATACCCGGTTGTGCAGCGGCTTCTTCCGATAATTTTACGTTAACGGTAAAACAATGCTGTACCGGTCCCGGCAACGTACCAATGGCTGAAACCTATATTTTTTATGATGACTTCGGCGAATTCGCAGGAGCAAATTCTTACCAATACCGGGCTGCCGACGGCAGTTTGCAAGACGGTTCTGTAGCAGGAATATTCCAATTTAATGAAAATCCGCCGGTAGCGACAAAACCTCCCGGGTTCACATCAGCATATACTTACTGGTCTGATAGTCCGAATCAACACGAACGGGCTTTGATTATTCCGTGGTTCCCTTATACTTCGCCGCGATTTTATGACAACACAACGGGCAACGGAACCAATGGTATGTTGTTCTTTGGTCTTGGTTCGGCAGGCAATATGAACAAGGTATTGTATCAACGCAAAATATGCGGTTTATGTCCGGGTAAGGAAATTAAATTCGGCGCAAGCTATTCGGCAGCTAATACCAATGCCGGAGGTGTGTTTGAAGTAGAATTGCGGTTGATGGAAGGCGATTACGAGTCTTCGCTTGGAGCGCAGCTTGCTTCAAGCGGTACACAAGTTTTAACAAGACCGGAATGGAAAGGTTTTGAAACAACATTTACAGTAACCGACCCAAGTATGGACTGTGTAACACTGCAAGTAGTCAGTAAAAAAGATGATTACAACGGTATGAATATCGGCGACCTTGCTTTAGACGATATTTATGCTTCGGTGTGTACTCCGCCCGATGTGAGCGTGAGTGCATCGCTTTCGGGTAGTGCGCCCGACATACTTAATTTGTGCTCCGGAACATCGTTCTCCTTGCAAGCCGAAACGTCAACGGCAATTACAACGTTTTACGAAAGTAATCCCGCTTATTTATTTCAATTTTCTTTTGATAACCCGTCAACTACGGAAAATCCTACATGGTATGATTTGGGTACAATAGGTACAACAACTTCGTACACCATTGCCGACCCCAAAAATCATCCGGCATTTAACTACGAATCCGGCCCCGGCGTAGGAAAAAATAAAACTTATTTCCGCATAGTAGTAGGCGAGCAATCATATTTATCAAGCAGCCGTGCTATATGGGAAAATATGGACGCATTAAGTCCCTGCCGGGCAGTGTCTATTTCGTCTATTCCGGTTGAGGCAAGTGTGAATTGTCCTTGCCTTACGCCTAATACGGTAAAAATAGCTGCTGATAAACCAATTGCAGGAAAAACGATGACCTTGTGTATGGACGAAACAGCTACATTAAGTTTAGAACAAGGAGCTTCGCCAGATTATGAAATACAGTGGTTTAAACAGAATACACAACCAGTGCCGGCAGATATTCCTTTAGCAAAAACACCAACGTATGCAGTTACAGCAACCGAAGTTGGAACAACTATTTACTGGGTAAAAGTAATCGAAACGCTTGAAGACCGTGAAGACTGTAGAAGATTTGATAAAATTACCATACAAGTAAATGTGCCGGCAGCAGAGAATGTTGATGGAGAAGTAGCATGTGTCGCAGATGAAAAAAATCCTGCCGGTAGTGATAACATTTGTTTTAAATTTGAATCAAATTATGCCAAAGGAACTTACACCGGTACATCAGTCGATAGTGAATTTGGCATTTATCAACGTTTAACCGGAACCGCAGTAGCAGGGGCTGGAACAATTGAAGTTCCTGCAAACGAATCTGTTTCAAGCATTTGTGTCCCGGGTAATCAAGTAGAAGTAGAAACCGTTGGAGCTGATACTTACTACCATGTTTATTTGGAAGATAAAACGGTGCAAAAGGGAACACTCTACAAAGGAGCACTTGCCGGCGTTTCAACTTCTTCAAATCAAAGATTTGCCATGTGTATTGAAGCAACGCAAGCAGTGGAGCTTACATCGTTAAAAATATATGTAAGATCAAACGGAGGCAGTAAATCATTGGGAGTTACGCCTATCCTTTATGGTACTCGTGAAAACAGTGGTCAGACAGTACCGGCACTTACAGGAACAAATATAACAGCAGAACAATCATTTACCTATGATAATCAGATAACTGAAATTACGGTTGATTTGGATAATTATAGTTTGGCTGAAGGAAAATACTACATTGGATTTGCATTTTCCGGAGGTTTAGATAACATATACTATATTAGTCCGGCAGCTACCGGAACTATGTATAATACCCCGTATGTTGATGATTTACAGCCCGGAGGTGCAGCATTATATGGAATTGGTTCTACGGAAAATGATAATCCGGCAGGAAGACTTTCTATTTCCGATTTAAAATTCAACCTCTCCGTTCCAAGCCAATGCGAACGCACAAAATTGACTACAAAATATTACTGTCCTCCATGCGAGCTGCCTACTCTTGTATCAGGCAAATACATCACAATAACCCCAAGTCAGGCAGCGGTAGATGATACGGTAAGATTATG
>QMCE01000354.1_pt1 | contig 64143 bp, 56 predicted proteins | sample 1821851 | NCBI WGS metagenome assembly QMCE01 (sample SAMN09453174, study PRJNA476694) | Termite gut metagenome, whole genome shotgun sequencing project. | isolation source: worker | host: Odontotermes sp. | place: South Africa:Pretoria | collected 2016-01-28
GCGATCGGCGCGGGCATGACGGCAATCGGCAGCTTTATCAACACCGCCACGCAGATGCACCCCATTCCCATGGGTGTAATCGTAAGCGCGGTGATGGGGCTTGTTTTAACCGCTCCCATCAGCTCCGCGGCGCTGAGCATCTCCCTCGGGCTGAGCGGCATAGCAGCAGGGGCCGCATGTGTCGGCTGCGCCACGCAGATGGTCGGCTCGTCCACCAAATTGACCTTGAGCCCGGTATACCGGCCCATCAGCTCGGCTGCCAGGGTGTTGTTCACCGCGTCGCCCATTTCGCTCGTGCATAAAAAATCAAAAAACACAATGCGGTCGCCCGGCACGGTGCGCACATCGGCCAGGCGCCCGCCCGCAAGATGCTTGCGCAGCAGCATGCAAAAGCTGGGCGGTACGGCGGGGTTTTCGTAGGCTTCGCTTGTTACACACACCCGCGCCGAGCCACTGCGCGCGCTTAGCAAAAGGCGCAGGCTCTCGTAACGCCCGGCTCCGTCCTGGCGGCGCATCACCAGCAGCACCTCGTCCCGGGTGGGCTGGTGTATTTTGTCAATGCGCGCCCCGCAAAGAGCCGCTTGCAGCTCTTTCGCGGCCAGCGCCAGGGTAACGGCGTCCAGTGCCATTCATCATCCGCCTATCTGTGGTGCACTATAATGTAATATGGTTAAAAGGGTCTTTGTCGCGCGCGCTGATATGCACCTTCACATCCGGGAACTGGCGCTGTAAATAGCCGGCCAGCACCGGCACAACCACAAACTCGGTGCTAAAATGCCCCGCCACGATGGTGGATATCCCCGCCTGCCGCGCGTCGATGGCGTCGTGGTGGTCGGCTTCGCCGGTCAGCAGAGCATCCGCACCGGCGGCCTGCAAATCACTTAGCATGCCGCCCCCGCTGCCGCCCAGCACGGCCAGGGTCTTTATGGGCTTGCCGCCGTCGGCATAGCGCACGTGCGCGTTTAGCTTACGGGCGCAAAAAGCCGCCAAATCCGCGGTGGCGGCGGGCTGCTTTAAGCGGCCCACCCGGCCGCCCGGCCCAAAGGGGGCTGGGTTTTGCAGGCCAAAAATACCCGCCAGTACGTCGTTCACCCCGCCGGCAGCGGCATCCAGGTTGGTGTGCGCGCACAAAGCGCTGATGCCCTTGCGCACCATTTTGTACGCTATTTGCCCCCGCGCCAGGCGGCGCAGCGGCGCAAAAATCACCGGGTGGTGGCTTACCACCAAGCGGCAAGCCAGGCGCTCGGCCTCCGCCAGGGTTTCGTCGGTGATGTCGAGGCACACCAGAAGCGATTCTGCCTTTCCGCCGCAATCCACCAGCACCCCCACATTGTCCCACGCTTCGGCCAGCCGGCTTGGGGCTATGGCCTCAATGGCCGCCGCTATTTGCGCTATGTCAGGCATGCCGCCACCTCCTGTATCAATTGCCGGTGCGCCGCCAGCGCCCCGGGGCTGCGGCAGCCCAAAGCCTGCTTCTCCAAGTGGGCCAGCCGCTGCTTAATATAAGCTTGCAGCAGGGGCTTGTTTGCGGGCAAATCGGCCAGCAAGCCCAGCTGGCAAAACAGCGCGCTTGGCTGATAGGCCCGGCCGGTGTAGCCCGCCACCATCACGGTGTACAAACGCCCCTGCTCTGCCACCAAATGCTCTTGCAGCAGGGCAAACCCGTTTTGGCACAGCCAGCGGCGCAAACGGGCATGGCGTGTGGCAGGCACTAAAACAAGGCGCACATCCGGGTTTTGCAGCCAGGCGCAAGCCCCCAAAATGTGCCCGATGGTTTCGGCGGATAAACCCGCCACCACAATGTCTTCCGCTTCGCCCGCCGCCAGCGGGGCAAGGCCGCTGCCCAGGCGGCAATCCACCTTATTGCCACAGCCGGTTTGCAGCACCCGCGCCCTGGCGCGCGCCAGCGGCAAGGGGCGGCTGTCTACGGCAATCACCCGCGCGGCGCCGCCGCGCAAAGCCAGCCACACAGCCAGCTTGCCATGGTCGCAGCCAATGTCGGCCACGGCGGCGCCCGGCCGCACCTGGCTGCCCGCACAAAAAAGACGCGCGCCGAGGCTTTTTTCCGAAAACCCGGCGCGGTACATTTCTCCCTCGCTCAAAACGCGCGAGCCCTCAGGCGCCCATCTGGGCATTCAGCTGGTTCACCAAATCGTCCACGTTTTGCCCATGCACCATGGCCGCCTGCTCCAGCGTTTCCCCGCGCGAAGCCGGGCAGCCCAGGCAATGCATACCCATGTTCAAAAAAATGGGGGCCACGGACGAATCCATATCCAGAATGTCGCCTATTATGGTATCTTTGGTAACGGTCATTGTTATGCCTCCTGTTTTCAGTTCCGCAGTCTTTGCTAACCATGTTTATCATATCACAACCGTATAGAACAGGCAAGATGCTGGGGCGGCTGGCGACGCCAAACGCATGAAAACACCCGGCGCTTCGCGCCACCCTCTTTTCTAAAGAGGGTTAGGGCCTGTAAGGCCGAGCGTAGCGCGAACACAAGCGGAACACAACGGGAGCAAAGCAAAACCACCATCGCTGGTGGTTTTGATAAAGGCTTATTCTTCGCTTTTGTCGGGGGCAGGGGCGGCTTCGGCTTCAATCTCCGCCGCCAAGTCCGGGGCTACGGTGGTTTCCTCGGCGCTGCTGCTGGCCACCAGGCCGCCGCCCTCGCGCTCGGGGGCGTCTTCCGGTTCGGGCAGCAGGGCTTTCATCGAAAGGCTGATGCGGTGGCGGTCATAGTCCACATCCAGCAGCTTCACCTGCACACTGTCGCCCACCTTCAGGGCGTCGCCCACCTTTTCCACGCGGTCGTGGCTGATTTCGCTGATGTGCACCAGCCCGTCTATGCCTGGCAAAATGCTTACAAACGCGCCAAACTGTGTGATAGACACCACCGGGGCGGTAAACTCGCTGCCAATGGGATACTCGGCGCGCAGCTTTTCCCAGGGGTTGTCTTGCTGCTGCTTGTAGCCCAAGCTCACCTTTTGGTTGGCGGCGTCTACGTCTTTTACGTACACCTCAATCTGGTCGCCCACGCGCACCACCTCGCTGGGGTGCTTAATGCGGTTCCAAGACAATTCGCTGATATGCACCAGGCCGTCCACGCCGCCAATGTCTACAAAAGCGCCGTAACTGGTAAGACTCTTCACCGTGCCCACGTAGTGCTTGCCAACCTCCACGCCGCTCCAAAAAGCGTCGCGCGCGGCTTTTTGCGTTTCGGCCAGCACCTCGCGGATGCTGCCAATGGTGCGCCGGGGGCTAAACTCTTTGATACGCAGCTTCACGTGCGTGCGCACCAGCTTTTGATAATCCTCGCCACGCCTTGCGGTGGCCTGCGACGCCGGGATAAACACCTTGACGCCCTTCACGTTGGCCACCAGGCCGCCCTTGTTCGATTCGGTGACATAGCCGTCCAGAATCGTGCCGTCCTCGGCGGCTTTGGCCACCTCTTCCGCGCCCTTGCGGGCTTCCATCTGGCGGCGGCTTAGGTATATAATGCCGTCCTGGTCGTTCACCTTCACCACAACAAGCTCCAGCTCGTCGTCACGCTTCACAATCTCGTCGGCGCCACGCACAGCCGGGTCGTCGGTAAGCTCCTCCAGCTTCACAATCCCCGTCTGCTTCTGGCCAATGTCCACCGTAACCTCATTGGGAGATACCGCTTCCACAACGCCCTTCACAATCATCCCGGCGTACACCGGCTTCATGGACGCGTCCAGCATCTCCTCAAAGCTTTTTTCTTCTTCGCGAATGACATCGCTCATCTTGGTGAGTACCTCCTCGATTATGGACGTGGGGGTGGACGCCCCAGCGGTAACCCCGATGGCCCGCGCCCCCAGCAGCACCTGCGCGCACAACTCCTCTGCTCCCTCAACCATCAGGGCCCGGGTGTGCGCCGCTGCAACACTATACAGCTTCTTGGTATTGGAGGACCCGCGCCCGCCCACAACAACCACCAGGTCGCATCGGGCGGCAAGGTCTTGGGTTTCCCGCTGCCTCGCCCAAGTAGCATTACATATTGTATCAAATACCCGCGCCTTTGTACACACTTTTTTGATAAATTGCGTACATTCTAACCATTTTGTAACCTCACAGGTGGTTTGCGCCACCACGCTAACTGGGCCGGCGGTGTTTAGCGTTGGCCATATTTCTTGCAGCTGCGCGCAATTTTCGAACACCACCACAGGGCCGGTGGCATGGCCTACCGTGCCCTGCACCTCGGGGTGGCCGGCGTCGCCCGCCACCAGCAGCAACCCGCTGTTTTTACCGGCTTCACGCGCAATTTTGTGTATTTTTGCCACGTAGGGGCAGGTGGCGTCGCACACCGGTATCCCGCCTTCTTCCAGTGCCTGCAACACGGCGCGCGGCGCGCCGTGGCTGCGTATCACAGCCACGGCGCCGGGGGGCACGCCCCCCGGGCCGTCTACGGCCGCCGCGCCGCGCGCCGCCAGCCCCTCCACCACGCGCGGGTTGTGTATCAGCGGCCCAATCGTGGCCACCTGCTTGCCCGCGTCCAGCAAAGCCTCGGTAAGCGCCACCGCGCGCGCCACGCCAAAGCAAAATCCCGCCGTGGCGGCCAGCTCTATGGTAACCGGGCCTATTATACTCACACCACTTCTCCCAGCGCCGTCATCTTTTTTGCAAACAGGTGCTTGGCCTCGCGCAATTGCCGCGGGCCGTAGCCCTCGGTAAGGCCCAGCTCCTCAATATGCACAGGCGGGCCAAACACCACCGTAATGCGCCTGAAAAGCTTGGGCTTGCCCGCCGCGTAGTGGATGTGACAGGCCACCAGCGGCACACCCGCCGCCCCGGCCGTTACAAAAGCGCCGCTCTTCAGCTTGCCCAGGTTTCCGTCCTTGCTGCGCGTGCCCTCCGGGAAAATCAGCATGCCCCGCCCGCCTTGCACCTCGGCAATGGCCGCGTTCAGCACATCGCGGTTGCCCGCCCCGCGCTCTACGGGGAAGCCCCCGAAGCAGTTCCACAAAAAATCCATCACGGGGTTTTTGCCAAACAGCTCGGCCTTGCCCATCACCAGCATCTTTTTGCGGTAGCCGTAGCCCAGCAATATGTACAGGGGGTCTATGGCGCGCACGTGGTTGCTGGCCAGCACAAAACCGCCCGCTTTGGGCAGGTGTTGCCTGCCCTCGGCACGCACCGGGAAAAACGGGCGCACAAAAACATTGCCAATCGTCATCAGCACAAAGAACAGGGCCTTGTATAGGCTTTTCATCGGCTTCATGGCGTATCCTCCGGCAGGTGCAGCCGCTCGCAAATCAGCGTGTACAGCTGCTCAAGGCTTTGCTCAAAGGTATTGCCGGTGGTGTCCACCCGCACGGCGTCTTCGGCTTGATTTAAGGGCGCGGCGGCGCGGGTGCTGTCGTTATGGTCGCGCTGTTTCACATCGGCCAGCACCGTTTCATAATCGGCGGGCTGGCCCTTTTCGCGCAGTTCCAGGGTGCGGCGGGCGGCGCGGTCTTCGGCGCTGGCCGTTAAATACAGCTTTAGCGTGGCGTTTGGCAGCACCACCGTGCCAATGTCGCGCCCATCCATAATCACGTTGCTGTCTTCGGCCAGGCGGCGCTGGCAGCTTAGCAAAAACGCCCGCACCGGCACATGGGCCGAAACCGCGCTTGCCGCCATGCCAATGCTTTCCTCGCGTATCGCCCCGCTCACATCTTCGCCGTTCAAAAAAACGTGCTGCGCGGGGGCTGTGTCATCGCCCTCACGCATCATGCGCAGCCCCACGGTAAGGGCGGGCAGCAGCGCCGCCACGGCGTCGCCGTCCTTCGGGTTTACCCCGGCGCGCAGGGCGGCCAGGCCCACCGTGCGGTACAGCGCGCCGGTGTCGGCATACACAAAACCCAGCCTTTGGGCCAGCATGCGGGAAAGCGTGCTCTTGCCCGCCCCGCTGGGTCCGTCGATGGCAATGGAAATCATGGTTGATTCCTCCCTGTATGTTCGTCGGGAACGGTTCTAAACCGTTCCATGGGCGATTCAAAATCCCCCTACAACGCCCGGCCCACGGCCCACGCGCTGCACCACGCAATGTGCAAATTGTAGCCGCCGGTGTATCCGTCCACGTCCAGCACCTCGCCCGCAAAATACAGCCCGGGCAGCAGCTTGCTCTCCATGGTGCGCGGGTTCACCTCTTTCACGTCCACCCCGCCGCCGGTAATCACCGCGTGCTCAAAATCGCCCATGCCCGCCACCGGTATCCTAAAATCCTTCATCAGGGCCGCCAGCCGCTGTCGCTGCCCCCGGGTAATTTGGCCCACCCGCATATCGGGCGCAGCGCCCCAGCGGGCCAGCACCACCGGGCGCAGGCTGGCGGGCAGCAATTTATCCAGCGCGTGGGCGGCGGTGCGCGCGGCGGCGGCTTCAAAATCGCGCACTATGCGCGCGTCCAGCGTTGGCGCGCCCAGGGCGGGCTTCAAATCCAGGCTAATGGCATACGCGCGCACCTCGGGGTCTTCCACATAGGCGCTGGCGCTGAGGGTAAGCGGACCGGAGAGGCCAAAATGCGTAAACAGCACCTCGCCCTGTTCTTGGAACAGCGTTTTTTCGCCCAACAGCAGCCGCAAACCCACATTGCACAGCGACAGCCCCGCCATGGCGCGGCACTCGGCTTGGCAGCCTTCGCCTGCAACCAGCGCCACCAGGCTGGGGCGCGGCGGCACAATGGTGTGGCCCACGGTGGCGGCCATTGGGTAGCCCAGGCCCGTGCTGCCGGTTTTGGGGTACGATAGCCCGCCCGTGGCCACCAGCGCGGCGTCGCCCTGCACCTGGCGGCCATCGTCCAGGGCAAAGCCCGCCGCGCGGCCGTTATTCACCAAAAGGCGCACCGCGCGCCCGCGCACCAGCGCCGCGCCCTTGGCGTAGCGCCGCAACGCCGCCACCACGTCCGCCGCCTTGCCGCTTTGGGGAAACACCCGGCGGCCGCGCTCGGTAACCAGCGGCACGCCCAGCTTATTCTCAAACAAATCCATCACGGCGGCGGGCGGCAGCGCGTGGATGGCCGAGCGCAGAAACTTGGGGTTATGGCGCACCCCCTGCAAAAAAGTGGTTTCGTCGCAACCGTTGGTAAGGTTGCAGCGGCCCTTGCCGGTAATGGCCAGCTTCGCGCCGGGCCCTGGCATGTGCTCTATCAGGGTAACGCGGTGGCCGTTTTCCAGCGCCACTCCTGCGGAGAACAGCCCCGCGGCCCCTGCCCCGGCGACGACTAAGTGTGCCATTTTATCCTGGTTCTCCCATCTTACAAATGCACAATGCATAATGTATAATGCACAATGTTGGCAAAGGACATTTGAAACGCATTGGTGCAATCCATATTTAATTATGCATTATGAATTATGAATTTTGCATTGACCTTCCCCGCCAGCCCCGCCGTGCCCACAAAAGCGTACAGCAGCATCAGCGGGTGTACGCTGGCCAGATACATCACGTACGTGCCAATGCCAAAGCTGGACACCGATACAAAGGCCACCATGGCGCAGCGCAGCACCACACAGGCCAAAACGCCCAGCAGCAGCCACCACCGCAGCGCGCGGCGTCCGCCGTCAAGGGCGGGCCTTGGCCCGGCTTTGCCGCCCGCGCGGCTTTTGCGCCGCCCGGCAAACACCGCAAAAGCCTCCCACACCTGCCACACCAGCGCGGCCATCAGCGCCGGCGGCAGCAAAACGGCATAGCCCCAGCGCACGGCCTCCAGCAGCTTAAACATCATGCCCTGCCAGGGCGTGTAATAGGGCTTATCGCTGTTTTCCATAGTGGCGGTCAGCGCCTTTTCGTGCAAATAGTCTTCCATGGGGGCTAAGGTTTCGGCGTAAAAAACGGGGCTGTTGCCGCCGGGGCTAAACAGGCTGTACGGCTCGCACTGCATAAAGGTGGCGCAAAAAACCAGGCTGTGCGCCGTTTCGGCCAGCACCGGGCCTATGTATTCGGCGCGGATGGGCGGATTAACCGAGCTGCGCCGCCCCCCGGCGGCTACTTCGCCCGTATCGCACAGGGCATTGATAGCACTGGCAAGGCCCGCCCAGAACGCGCGGGCGGTTTCGGGGTTTTCGTAGTGTCCCAGCGCGGCGGCGGCTTCGCGCAGCGCCCAGTAAAAAGAGCCCGAGCTATATTCCGCGTCGCCTGCGTAGCGGTTCAGGTAACCCTCACTTTCCAGCAGTGCCTCAAAGGGCGCAAAGGCGGGCACTTTATCGTACAATTGCCGCCGCACGTCCAGCGGCACGTCTGCTTTGGACTGCCAGTGTTCGTGCGTCACGCGCGTCATCGCGCCGTAAGCGTCCGCAAATTCCCCGCCTGAAAAATCGCTGACGATAAACCGCCCATACACGGCCAGGTTTGCCCCGCGCCAGGCGGCATCTCCGGCGGCAAATAAAACAAAGGGTATCAGCAGCACCCCGCAGCGGGCCAGCAGGGCCTTTTTATTGGCCCACAGGGCTTTTTGCCGCAGCAGCACCACCAGCGCAACCACCGCGCCGCCCACCAAAAAGGGCAGCAGCCACCAGCCGTCTTCGCGGGTAAGGCAGCAGGCGGCAAAGGCAAGGCCCGCCACCACCAGCCAGCCCACGCCGCGCCGCAGCCTGCCTGTTGCGCGCAGCACATACCCCGCCATGCCCGCCACGCATAAAAGGCACAGGGCGGGGAAAATATTATCGCGGTACACGCGCGTAATATAGCCCAGGGGCGCGGGGTTTGCGGTGGACGATGGCGAAAACAGCAGCACAGCAAACAGCAAAAGCACCGCCCAGTTGCGCTTTAAGGCGGGCGCAAACGCCCAGGCCGCCGCAATGGCTGCTGCGGCCCACAAAAGCTGGCCGCCCAGCAAAAACGGGATGCCCAGCGCGTGCAGGCCCGCCAGCCACAGGGCAAAAAAGCTGTGCTTGGATAACGTTTTCCAGCCATACTCGCCCAGCCACCCGCCATTGGTGATGGACCGCGCGCCGTCGTACATCACGTTTTCGTCCAGCACGGCTTCCTCGGGCCATAAAAACACCTGCTGGGCGCTTGCCAGCACAAGCTTTGCGCAAAGCAGCGCCAGCCCCGCCAGCAAAACAAGCGGCAGGGCAATATCACGCGGGTTTTGTTTTAACAGCTTGTTTTTCAATAGACGCTCCCTCTAAACATATCCCTGCTCACAGCCCAAAAGTTCGATATTCCTCTCTTCCGCACCCTCCCACGCCTCGCGCACTCAATCGTGCGCTCTTGCGGCTCACACGCTCCCGTTGGTCGCTATTCGCCGGGCGCGGGAAAATTTGTTGGCCCTCAAATATCTGCGTTTGCCTTTGGCCGCACTGGGCCAGCCAAATTTTGTGCTCCGCACCCCATAGCACATAACAGCAACAGCGCCGGTACGCCGCCGGCCAGGTACATCAGGTACGTGCCAATGCCAAAGGCCGCTGTTTCCATAAAGGCGGCCACCGCCAGGCGCACTACAAAGCTCAGCAGCAGGCCCAGCATCACAAGGCCAAAAAGCAGCTTTTCCCCGCCGCCCTGCTTACGGGCCAGCGCGCGGATACCGCCCCCCAAAAAGGCAAACATGCGCCACAGCGCCAGCGCCAAAAGCGGCCAGATAAGCACCCGGTACGCCCAGGTAAGGGCGTCGCACAAGGCAAACATCACCTGCTGCAGCAGGTTGTAATACGGCTCGCCCGTGCCCTCGCGCTTTCCCTCCTGCGGCGGCGACGCCAGATACTGCGCCACTTCTTCCACCTGCCCGGCGGAGCCCTCGCTCTCCCGCGGGCGGGGGTCGCAATCCCGAAACAGCATCACTTCCCAAAAACCGCTGGCCATCTCCAGCGCCGCATCATTCAAAAGCGAGGCATTCCAGCCCGGCAGCACCGTGGGCGGCACATCCGCGCTTTGCAAGCGCCCCTCGGCCACGGCAGCCTGCACCTCGCTTTGCACCTGCCGCCAATAGCCCTGCGCGGCGGCGGCGGTGGGGGTTTTGCCCGCCAGCTGGGCCGCCAGGCGCAGCCCATAGTAAAAGCTGCCGCCATATTCGCCGCTTTGCGCATCGGCAAAGCCGTTGAAAGCCGGGCCCTTTTTCAGCGCACTTTGCAAATCTGCCAAAGCGGGCACTTCATCGTATAGCCTTTGCAGCGCCTCCTGGGTTACGGGCACACGGCGCACAAAGCCGCTTTCGGCGCGGGATACACCCGCCATGGCGCCGTAGGCTTCGGGGAAAGCGCCCTCGTTCAAATCGTTTACCATAAAAATGCCGTAGGTGGCCCAGTTTACCGCCGAAAAAGCCGCCACAGCCCCCGCCAAAACGGCAAAGGGGCACAGCGCCAGCACCGCCTTGGCCGCCTTTTTGCGCGTGTGCTTGCCGCACAGGGCAAACAGCGCCACCAAGGCCAGCGCACACGCGGCAAACAAAAGCACCACCGCGCCGTCTTCGCGCAGCAAAAACGCCCCGGCCAGCCCCAGCCCCGCGCACAGGGCGCACAGCACGCTGCCCCGCGCGCGCGGCTGCCCAAGGCGCAGCGCCAGCCCCACCACCCCCGCAAAACACAATAGGCAGAACGCGGGGAACATATTATCGCGGTATACCCGCATGGTAAACTGCGCGTAGCTTACCGGCTGAAACGCCAAAAAGGCAAACAGCACCGCCCGCGAAAGGTTGCCGGGGAAGCACGGGCGCAGCGCCCGCACCGCCAGGCCAGCGCACAGCAGCCATAAGGCGGCGGCGGCGTCCAGCACGGGCAGCCTTATGATGTGCAGTGCGGCTAAAATAACCGCGTAGCCCATGTTTTTGGCGGTGTTAAAGGCGTTGTACGCGCCCAGCCATTCGCCCTCGGTAATGCTCATCGCGCCGCGAATCATTAGCATATCGTCTAGCGGCGCGCCCTGCGGCGTAAGCAGCACCCGCTGGGAAAAGGCAATCAGCATGCGCAGGCTAACCAGCACAAACAACACCAGCAGGTACGCCTGTACCGAAATTTGGCGGCGCAAAAAGCGGCCCGGGAGGCTGCCCAGACGCCATTGCTTGCCAGGGCCGCCAAGAGCGCCGCCGGTGGGTGTGTTTAACATAAACGGCCTTCCTTAAACTATGAAATTATGCTTTTTCGCACCGTGTAAACAGCAGCCGCGGCAATTGCCAGCAAAACAAACCCTGCACCTGCCAGCAAAACCCTCTACAGCTTCTCCACCGATTCTATCAAATACGTTTGCTTGCGGAACACAAGCTCGGTAAGCAGCCCCAGGTATTTCAGCACAAAGGCCAGCAGCAAAAACACCCCAAAAAAGCAGCCGGTCAGCATCAGCATGGTGGTGGTCCATCCGGGGGCGGGCTCTACCGCGCCGCTGAAAAACACCACCAGAATATACGCCGTGGCCGCCACCATCAGCCCCAGCATTACCCCCGCCACCACAAAGGCTATTTTGCTGGCAATGCCGGTGTACATGGCCAGGGTATCTATCGCGCGCGAAAGGCGCATGTGCTCGGTGCTGCCGGCGGCCGCGCCCTCGTAGGGCAGGGTTTCCATCTTAAGGCCGCTGGCGGCATAGGCCGCCTTGCGGTAGGGCATGCTGGCGCTCATGCCGCGCACGCGGTTAATGGCCCGGCGGCTTAGCAGCCTAAAAGCGTCGGTGCGCAGCGGATACCGCGAATGGCTGCCCTTGTTGAACAAGCGGTAGAACAAGCGAGATGACACACTGCGGTTTTTGCTGGGCGCCACCGACACAATATCCGCCCCTGCCAGGGCCGTGTCGTAGGCCTTATCCAGCATCTCTTCGGGCCAGGGTATTTGCAGCGAATCAAACTCAAACACAAAATCGCCCACGGCCATGTCCATCCCGGCGTTCATGGCCACCTCCAGCCCCTGGCGCAGGCTTAAGTGTATCAGCGTGGCGGGCGGCTTGTTTTCCATGCCGTCCAAAAACGCGCGCGCTTCGTCCAGCGTGCCGTCGCGGCTGGCGTCCTCCACCAGCACCAGCTCGTAGCTTTCAAACCGCGCGGCCAGCCGGGTGCACACCCGCTGCAAAAAGGGCGCCGCAAAACCGGCCTCGCTGCCCAAATACACCACGGCAGACACAAACGTTTTCTCCCGCTCGGCCATCACAGCACCTCCTCCATGTCGTACACAGTGTTAATTTTGCCGCTTAGCACGCTGATAAACCGGGGCGCTTCGCTCTGCACCCGCAGCAGCGTGGGACGGCTGTCGTCCACCTCGCTGGCCTTCAAGATGGGCTTCATGGAAAACAGCGACGAATGGTAGGTAAAGCCATATTCCTCGCGCAAATACTTGCGCGCCAATTGGCTGATGCCAGGCCAGGCGGTTTTGGGGCGGTGCGGGCACTCGTTGCAATTGGCCAGCCGCTCAGGCGCGCATGCCCCATTTGTATTATGCTGGCAGGCAAAGGTGGGCAAGGCTTGCCCGGCGGATAAATGCGGCGTGAAGGTAACGCTGGTAAGCGAGTGCAGGCCCGTGCGGCCAAAGGGCATGATGGAGAAAAACGGCCCGTCCATCATGGTAACACCCACATCCTTTAAGAGCCCAGTGGCCTTGCACAAAATCATTTCGCACAGCTCGTATTTAATGTCAAAGGGCGCAAACCCTGCCAAGGCGCTCACGCCGTTCACGGCGGCGTAGGTGGCGTTCACCACCATGGGGGCTGTTTCCGTTTGGCCGCGGGCCGTAGATACCGCCCAAACATCGCCCTTTTTTTCAATGGCGGTCACCGGGCTGTCGTACCTTAGCTGCACGCCGGGCAGCACGGCCAAATCGGCCAACAGCTGTTTGCACAGCAGCAGCGCGTCGTAGGTGTATTCTGTGGTTAAAAACGCGCCGTCGCACACCCCGGGGTTAAAGTACGCTTCGGGGTCTATGGCATCGCAGCGGATACCGGCGTCGCGGCAAAACTTCTTAAACTGCGGGGCGGTGGTCCAGCTGTAGTGGCTGCTGGTGGCATACACCTGCTTAAAGTCCTTTTTAATGCAACCCGCAAATTCTTTCACAAACCGCCCAAAATAGCCCGCGCTGCGCCGCGCGGTGCTTAGGCTGCGGGGGTAGTGGTAGCCCATGTGCACCCGCGCCTGGTTGATGGTGGTGGCACGCGAAAAAGGCCCGCCGTCGGCTTCCAGCACCATCACCCGCTGGCCTCGGCGGCCGCAGTGCCGCGCGGCATACAGCCCATACAGCCCCGCGCCAATCACAATCACATCGTATGCCAAATAATTCCTCCGCAAAAGGCCTGTTTCGCAGTATTGTGTTCAAATGTGCGGTTACACCGGCGGGGCGTACCGGCCCAGGGCATTGGCGGCCAGCACCTTCAGCAAACCCAGGTTGCCGCGCACACCTTTTATTTTGGTGGGGATGGCGCCCTGCCGCGGGTACACCCGCGCTACCGGCACCTCGCAGGCCAAAAGCCCAAGCTGGGTGGCGCGGGTGCTTAGGTAGGCCAAAAGCTCGTACCCGCCAAACACATCGCGCAGCGGCCGCACACCGGGGTGCGTTAAATACCGGCGCGAGTAGGCACGGAAGTTATTGGTGCTGTCGGTAAAGCGCTGCCCTGCCGCAAGGCTTGTAACGGGCGCGTGGATAGCCTTTACCGCCAGCAGGCGGGCAGGCGGTGTGTTTACGGCCAGCCCGCCTTTAATAAAACGGCTGCCCTGCACGTAATCGTAACCCCGGCGCAGTTTATCAATAAACCGGGGCGCGTTTTCGATGCTGTCTTTGTTGTTGCCGTCGATGGTTAACACGCCCTGATAGCCTTGCTGCAGCGCCCAGTAAATGCCGGTGCGCAGCTGCGCGCCCTGCTTGCCGGGCCCTGTTTTCAGCAAAACGGCGCGCACGTCGCAGGCCAATGCTTCCGCTTTTACGCAATTTTCGGCGTTGCCGCCATCGCAGATAATAACGTCCACCCGCTTGTCTACACCCGCCCGCTTTGCGCGGGCCAGCTCTGCGGACAGGGCCGGTTCATCGTAAACCGGTATCAGCAGGCAATAATCGCTGCGTTTATCAAAAAACACCGTAAGTTCAAAATCCGGCACGCCGGGCACGCCCGTTACGGTATCCGTTCTTTCCATCACTCAAACACCTCCGCCACATAGCTTGCCACCTGCCGCCACACCTCGGGGGGCTGCGCCTTCATCTCCACAGACACCCAGCCCCCATAGCCCTCGGCGCGCAGCAGGGCGGCCAATTGCCGGTGCATTTCACGCGCTTGCACGGCGGGCAGGCCCGGCTCGCTGATGTGCACATGGCTTATTTCCCCCACCCGGCCCGCCAGCATGGCCACCTCTTCGCCGTTTTCAATCATCGTGCCAACGTCTAGGTTTACCTTAAAGCCGGGGCTTGCCACCTGCCGGGCCAGGGCCAGGGCCTGCGGGGTGGTGTTGATATAATTGGTGCCATAAATGGGGGGGTTGGCTTCTATCGCCAGCACCACACCCTGCTGCACGGCATAATCGGCCAGATCGGCAAAAAAGCTTACCGCGTCTTCGGGGTTTGCCCCCTTTGGTACGTTGCGCTGCGCGGGGCAGCCAAACACCAGGTTGCCGGCCCCGACGGCTTTGGCAAATATCATGGCACGCTTGGTGTACGCCAATAAAAAATCCCGCTTTGGGCCAAACAGGTTTTGCGAAATGCCATACCACAGGCTTTGCATACTGCACACGCCCATCCAGTGCTTGCGCCTCATGTCCCGCGCGTATCTGGCGGCGGTTTCAAGTTCGCCATAAGCGCCGTCGCCCAGCGCCAGCGTGGGGGCTATTTCCAGCCCGGTGAAGCCGGCCTCGCGCACAATACCCAGCACCGCGTCCTCGTCGTGCTTCGCCCAGCCAATTTGGCACGCCGCCAGCTTCAAAGCCCCGCCTCCCCTGCAAACCGCGCAATGCCCGCCACCACCGAGGCGCGGTCGGCCACATAGCAGTCCGTCCCGCCAAAATCGCGCCCATACAGGGTGCGCATGTCGTAATAGCAGGGCGGCGCGTCCAGATGATTGATAAATTCTTCGCCAAACAAAAGCCGGTACAGCGCGCCCGCTTCCAGCGGCTCTGTGGCCAGGTTCAAAAGGCGCAGCCCTTTATCCAGCGCGCGTTTTATGTCCTTCCACAAATCGGCCAAATTGTAAAACTGAAACACCGAGCGGCTGTCTGTAAAGCTGAGGGCGTTAAAAGCGCTGCCCTCAAAAAACGCCCGCAGCCGGGCTGCCTGTGCCGCTTTTAGCGGCTGCAGGCGATAATACCCGCCCGCGCCCGGCGCGTAGGCGCTTTGCACCAAGGGCTCGGTTTCGGCCAGCTCCCGGTAGCGCGCTTCGTTCAGCGCGCCGGGGGTCAGGGTAAGCATATCGTGGATAAAATTCTTTTTAAGCCCCTTGCCAAACAGGCCGGGCAGGCGCACAATCAGGGCATCCGGCCAGGCCTCGCGCACCCAGTTTTCCAGCGCCAGGCGGTTTTTGCCATAGGCGGCAAAGCCGGGTGTGTCCGCGTCCGGGCGGGTGTCTTCGGCCACGCCCCTGGGCCGGGGGTATACGTCCACCGTGCTAATCAGCACCAGGCGTTCGGGGTTCATCCGCTTCATATTCGCCAGCGCCTGCTTTGCCAGCGCCAAGTCGGCATCGGGGCTGGCGGCGGCCGTAAACTTCTCGGCCGGCATGCCGCTGTACACCACCAGGCCGTTGTTTGCCCCAAAGCTCTGTTCAATGTCGGTGCTGTGGTACGCGGCGTCAAAGCTATGGGCGGCCGCCAAATTGCCCCCCACAAAGCCGGTGCAGCCCACCAGGGTTGTTTTCATCCGCCGCCCTCCCTTGGTAAAAGTGTAAGCCCTGTTTGATTATACTGTGCCGGGGCGAAAAAGACAAGGAAGGCAACTCGGGGGTGTGTGACTGAGAAAACAGTTGTGCTATCGGTTGGCATATCGCAAAAAACAGGCCGGGTGCGTGTTTCAAAACACACACCCTGCCTGTTTGTGCGCAAAACCAACCGGCTGCACAACTAATTGCTATTAACTAACGGCTATTTGCCCTCCCCGCCCTGCGGGGAGAAGCGGCCTGCCCGGCGGGCACAACACGCAGGCCCGCGTCACGGGCCGGGGGCGCAAAGGCGGCTTCGCGCGGGCGGGCCCGGTACACAGCGGGCGCGCGACGGGGGGCGCTGGGCGTTCCCGGCGCGTCCGGGGGTTCAATCACCGTGCGCGGTTTGCCCGTACCCACGCGCAAGGGCGCATTGGGCCCCCCGGCGTTTCGCGCCGCCCACTCCGGGGGTTCAATCGGGCTTGACGGGCGGGCTCTGCGGGCCATCCACTCCGGGGGCTCTATGGTAAACGGCACACGGCCCGCCAGGCGGGCGGCGGCCAGGCGGCGCATGCGCCGCTGGCGGCGGCGGTGGCGCACCCACAAAACCCGCCCCGCCAAAAGCGCCGCCAATATCACCAGCCCTGCCGCCCACAGCCACGCCTGCACCTGCCCTCCGGCGGCCGCCACAGGCGCTTGCGGTGCCAGCGTATTGGCGGCCAGCACCTCTTCCAGGCCGCGCCAGGGCATAGCGGCGCTAAAAATCTCTCCGCTTTGCTGGTAGCCTCCACCCGCCAGGCTAATGGCCAGGCGGGGCACAAAGGGCTGCCCCACCACATACCGTTCGGGCACTTCAGGCAGCACACTCACACTCTCGCCGGTAAGGGCCGTGTGCCGCAGGTATTCCACATCGCCCTCGGCATACACCTCTATCTCGCCCAATATATTGGGCCCGCCGCCGTACACCGGCACAGAAATGGGGGCAATGTCGCCTATTTTTACCTCGTGCCGCGCAAAATTGTTAAAGCAATAGTCCAGCAGCGCGTTGGTGGCCTCATATTTCTGCTCGTTGTACTGGCAGTCCAGCACCACGCATATCAGCTCGGTGTCGCCGCGCCGGGCGGTGGTTACCAGTGTGTAACCGGCATCGTCTGTAAAGCCGGTTTTGCTGGCGGTTACGCCGGGGCAATAGTAGCTGCTGTAGCTTTGGAAAATAAGGTTGCTGTTGTGCATGGCAAACGCGCCGCGCTTGTTGGTGGCCGGCAGGGTATACTCGGTGGCGCTGAAAATATCGGAAAAGCCCGGCAAGCTCATGGCCCAGCGCGTGATGACGGCCATGTCGCGCGCGGTGGTGTAGTGCCGCGCGTTTGGCTGGCCGCTGGCGTTGGTAAACCGGCTGCCGGTAAGGCCCAGCTCGTCGGCTTTTTGGTTCATCCGCTCGGCAAAAGCGCCCATGTCGCCCGCCGCATATTCGCCCAGCACATGGGCGGCGTCGTTGGCGCTCTCCACGGCGGCCGCATACAACAGGTCAATCACGCGCAGCTCTTCCCCCGGCTGCAGCGCCACCATAGACGCCCTGGGTATCAGCGCGTCTATTGCCGCCTGCGATACAACGGCTTTTTCGCTCTGCGCGCCCTGCAGGCCCACCTGCTCCAGCACCAGGCCCGCCGTCAAAATCTTGGTGATGCTGGCGGGGTATTTGGCTTCGTCCGCGCTGCCGGCCAGCAATATCTGGCCGGTGGCGCTGTCCATCACCACATACGCGCCGGCCGCCACCCCGGGGGGTGTGGCAGCGGCGGCCGCAGCCCTTGGGGCAAAAAGCGGCAGGGCAAAGCACAGTGCCAGCGCCAGCGCCGCCACCCGCCTCGCCCGCCGCCTGCGCGGCGCTTTTTTGCCTTGACAGCCAACCGGGTTAAACTGCTCCATATTAGCATTATACGGCAAACACCCGGCAAATTGAAGCCACAATTTGCCGGGTGTTCCTCTAAACCCATGTGCTGTGCCCGCATCTCCTCTACGCCGGACGCCTGGACAGGGCCTTTTGCAGCACCGGCAGCAGCACCGCGGCAAGCGTGCCGCCCACCAGGGCCGTAAACAGCTGCGGCAGCGAAAACATGGCCGACACCACTGCCGCCTGCTGCTCTTTCAAGCCCAGCAAAAAGGGGATGGCCACCTGCACAATGCCGATGTACAGCACCAAAAACTTGGCCACCGCCCCGCTTATCAGGGCCGCCACCATCGGCACGGCGCGGTGCTTTGCCTTAATGTTGCCCACAAAGTGCCACACCAGCATGATGGTGATGTTGCCCAGGATGATAAAAGGGATAATGCTCCACAGCGGCCCAATGCCGATAAGCTTTGCCATCACGGGGGAAAGCACCCCCACCGCCAGCCCGCTTGCCACCCCGCACAGCATCACCGAGGTAATCAGCAGCAAATTCACCACGCACCCGGTAACCATGCTCTGCCCCAAAGGGGTGGTGGCCGCTTGCCACGCCACCAAAATCGCAATAAACACCGCCGTGCGGGTTATCCATATAATCCTGTCCTTGCCGGTCATGTCATCCCTCCGTTTGCCTTGTGTTTGTGTCACAGCCATAGTATACTGCACATGCGCCACAAAATATGTTGCATTTGCAACAAAGGGAACCAAAATGCAAACCCTCTACCCCATCTTGATGACATGCACCTTGTTTCGCGGTTTTTCTGCTCCGGAGCTGGATACGCTGCTGCCCGCCCTGCGCGCGGTGCGGCGCGATTACCCGGCGGGCGAAACGCTGCTGCACGCGGGCGAACGCAGCCGCAGCGTGGGCGTGGTGCTGGCCGGGCGCATCGAAGCCGCCAAAGCCGGCCGCGACGGCAGGCCGTTTATTGTATCGCGCATTGGCCCGGGCGGCGTGTACGGCGACGTATTGGCCCTGGGCACACAGGAAAGCCCGGCTACCGTAACGGCCATTACCCCCTGCCGGGTGCTGCTGCTGCCCGCGCAAAGGCTATTGGCGCCCGGCAGCGCAGACCCCCGCCTGCACGGGCGGCTGGCGGCCAATTGGGTGGGCACGGTAAGCGCCAAATACTTTGCGCTGGACGCCCGGCTGAACCTGCTGCTGCTGCGCGGCCTGCGCCGGCGGCTGGCCGCCTACCTGCTGGAGCAGGCCGAAAAAGCGGGGGCAAACCACTTTACCATACCCTTTGGCCGCGCCGACCTGGCCGCTTGGCTGGGCTGCGAGCGCAGCGCGCTGTCGCGCGAAATATCCGCCCTGGTGCGCGAGGGGCTGATACAAGCGCGGCGCTCGGCGTTTATGCTTATCAACCCCGCCGCGTTAAGAGATATTCTGGAATAGCAAACTTTTGCCAAAATCCTTGAAAAACCCCCTGCGATACGATAAGATGTACACGTGATGAACTGAATGCACTGCGGGCTCATGGTCAGCTTGCGCCCGGGAGAGGAACAGGCAAAAATGGTATCAGCGGGAGATTTCAGGAACGGCGTCACCTTTGAGCAGGACGGCAATGTGCTGCAGGTGGTGGAGTTCCAGCATGTGAAGCCCGGCAAGGGCAGCGCCTTTGTGCGCACCAAAACCCGGAACGTGATTACCGGGGCGGTTACCGAAACCACCTACAACCCCAGCGACAAATTCCCCAGCGCCCAGATAGACCGGCGCGACATGCAGTATCTGTACGAAGACAGCGGCCTGTACTATTTTATGGACACCGAAACCTACGAGCAGATACCCCTGAACGAGAAGGACCTTACCGACGGCTTTAAGTTTGTGAAAGAAAATGAAGTGGTGAAGGTTTTAAGCTACAAGGGCAATGTGTTTGGCGTAGAGCCGCCCAACTTTGTGGTGCTGAAGATAACCGCCACCGAGCCGGGCATGAAAGGCAACACCGCCACCAACACCCTGAAGCCAGCCACGCTGGAAACAGGCGCCGAGGTGCGCGTGCCGCTGTTTATCAACGAGGGCGAAAGCATCCGCATAGACACCCGCACCGGGGAGTATATGGAGAGGGCGTAGGGGCGCTTTAGCGCCGAGGGTGGGTATGATAACTGTTTATACGATGCCGATTGAAACCACCGCAGGAGAAATGTAGCCGCATTCAGAAACCGAAAACCAACCTCAAAGAAAGCAGGTATACGATACTATGTCACTTACCGAAAAAGCCGCCTACATTAAGGGCCTGGCCGAAGGGCTGGATTTAGACACCGACAAAAAAGAAGCCCGCGTGATAAAAGAGATGCTGGAATTGCTAAGCGAAATGGCCAGCGACGTGGAAGACATTGGCGCCGATTTGACCGATTTGTACGACGCCGTAGAGCAGATTGACGAAGATTTATCGGCGGTGGAAGAAGACGTATACGGCGAATCTGCCGGTGAATACAGCGAAGAGATGTACGAGATAACCTGCCCCAACTGCCAGGACACCGTACATCTGGACGAGGAAAGCCTGATGAGCGGCGACGTGGTGTGCCCCGCCTGCGGCGAAAAGATTGAAATAGAAATTGACGCCTGCGACTGCGGGCACGAGCACGAGTAAGCCCAGCCTTGCCATAAACAATCACCCCACCGATGTTTACATCGGCGGGGTGATTTTTCGGGTTTTGAATGCCAGCCAAACCATGTTTAGCAAGAAGAACGGCATCACAATCAGCGCGCGGCGCGGCGCAGGCTCGAATATTTGCAGGTACAGCATCACCCCAAAAATGCACAGGTTGCAGTAAAAGCCAAAATCGGCCTTGCGGCGCAGCAGCCCCACCGCCGCCCCGGCCAAGCCCCCCAGGTACAGCATCTGCATATACGCCTGGCCAAACCAATAGCACACAATATAGCCTATCTGGTCCGGCTGCGTGAAAAACACCGTCCAGTTCACTTCCAGCGGCCAGCGGGTGTACGCGCTTCCATCAAAATGCCCGTTGTTCCACGTCCACACCAGCTTGGTGTGCAGCAGCTGCAAAAACTCTTCAAACGAGTAACCGGCATAATACTCCCCAATGCGCTGCCACACCGCCCGCGAACGCTCGCCCACGTCTTCTATCGCCAGGGCAAAGCGCACGTCGGCGATGGCAAACGTGCCGTTGCTGTGGCTGCCAAAGCATATCCACATCTGGAAGGGCAGGCTCAGCGCCGCCTCGTTGCTGTAATCCAGCCAGGGGCACCGGCGATACCACAGCAAAAAACCGGCGGTGAACAGCAAAAACGGCAGCCCAAAAGCGGCCAGCCGCCCCAGCTTTTGGCGCAGGGGGGCGGCGCTGGGGTATAGCAGCACTAAAATAAGCGCGGCCACCACAAAAATGGCGGCGGTTGCCTTGATGTGCATCGCCACCCCGCTGAATGCACCGCTAAGCCCCAGCGGCACAAAGGCCCGCCGGCCCGCCCTGCCTTTTGCCAGCGCAGCGCACCACAGCGCGGCGGATACCGGGCACAGCACCAGGATATCGGTGTAAAAATTGGCCACGCCGTAATAATACGGCAAAAAGAGAACACACAGCAAAAAGGTAAACAGCACCAAGCTGTTTTGCGCAAAATAGCGGCGCACCGCCAGGCACAAAAACAGCACCGAAAGGGCAACGCACAGCGACGCCAGGCCAATGCCCAGCGTTTGGCCCTCTGCCGTGCCGGCCTGCACGCCAAACACACCAAAAAGGCCGTACAGGGCGGTTAATATGGTAAGCAGCAAAATATTGTTGGGGTAGCGCACAAAATAATCCGAATTGGTCACCAGCCCCACTTCGGGATAAAAGTGCTCCATATTGGGGTTAACGCCGTTCAAGCGGCCGTCGTCCAGCACGTCGGCCACCGATTGGTACACAATGTCTGTATCCGACGGCAGTGCACTCTTCATGCCGTCGCCGGTGATAAACAGCACGGCAAAAAGCAAAAGCAGGCACAGCCCTATGGCCGCGTTTACCTTTTTGGGCGCCAATTTATTCAGCGGGGCGGCCAAATAATGCGCCCCCAGCAGCAGCCCCGCCCCCATGGCAAGGCCCGCAAGGGTTACGGCAGCATGGTTGCTTGCCGCTATTACGCCCACATGCACGGCCATTACCAGCAAAAACACCACCGAAAACGCCGTGATAAAAAGGCGGCGCACCCGCCCCGGGGCAGGGCCCTCTGCCTGTATTTGCGCACCGAACCGCCGCAAAAACCGCATGTTGCCGCAAATCCTTTCCGGTGTTAGGCCTTTTTACGCACCGTGTAGCCCAGGCTGCCCAGCTTTTCGCCCAGCGCAAAGTATTCGCCGTGGGCAAAGGCGGCAAGGTTTGCTTCTTCCAGCGCCAGGCGGCCTTTATCGTCTATCAGCGCCTCGTCTGCCACCGTGGCTAAAATGTTCGCCAAAAACATGTCGTGGCTGCCCAGGCGCAGGGTTTGGCTCACCCGGCACTCCAGGCATATCGGGCTTTGCTCCAGGTGCGGCACGGCCACCTCGTAGCCGGGCAGGGCCGTAAGGCCGCAGGCGGCAAATTTGTCCACGTCGCGCCCGCTTTTCACACCGCACCAATCCACCGCGTGTATCAGTGCCCTGGTAGGCAGGTTTATCACAAATTCGCCGCTTTGCGCTATCAGGCCATGGCTGTGCCGCTCGGGCCGCACCGATACGTAAGTCATGGCGGGGTCGCTGCACACAATGCCGCACCAGGCGGCGGTAAACACATTGGGTTGTTCCGCCGTGCCACAGCTTACCAAAACGGGCGGCAGCGGGCCCAGCAGCGTTGCGGCTTTCCATTTCACTTTTGGCATTGGTCGCAAACCTCCCTACAATAGCAGAACACCCAGTTCCTCCACGTCCCTCGCAATATACGCAGCCCCGGCGGCGCGCAGCTCGGCCTCGCCGCCGTAGCCGTACAAAACCCCCACACCGGGCAGGCGGTTCGCCGCCGCGCCAATCATGTCGTATTTGCGGTCGCCCACCATCACCGCGCAGGTACGGTCAATGCCCTCGGCGGCCAGCAGGCGGGCAATCGTTTCGGCCTTGGGGCTGGCTGTTTCGTCTATTTCGGGCGCGCCAATGCCGATAAAATAACCCTCCAGCTTAAAATGCGCCAAAATGCGCTTTGCAAAGGGCATGGGCTTAGAGGTAGCCAAATACAGCCGCCGCCCGGCGTTTTGCAAGCTTTGCAGCAGCTGGGAGATGCCGGGATACACGGTAGCATGGTTTTGGCCGCGTCAAAGCCGTACTCGCCGCTAAAGCTTTGAACCAAAGGCGGGCCCACAAAGCGGTGCAGCTTCGCTTCGTCTGTTTCCTCTATGCCAAAGCGGCGCAGGGCATAGCGCGCCGAGTTTGCGATGCCAGGGCCGGAGTCGGTAAGCGTGCCGTCCAAATCGAACAGTATGTCAGTCCACTGGTGTGCCATCGGGTTTATTTTCCTCGTTCTCATAGGTTTTTTCGCTGATGATATAGCGCGGGCGGCGCTTGACCTCGTTGTATATCTTGCCCACATACTCGCCAATAACCCCAACGCACAACAGCTGCACACCGCCCATAAAGCAAATGGCGCAGATGGTGCTGCTCCATCCCCACAGGGTAGAGCCGGGGAAAATGAGGTGCTGCACGATGATGACGATGATGGCAATGAAGCTGGCTACCGCGAAGAAAAAGCCCAGCCAGGTAATCACGCGGATGGGCCGCACCGACAGGCTGGTGATGCCGTCGAACGCCAGGCCCATCATCTTTTTTAGGGGATAGTGGCTTTCACCGGCCAGGCGCTCGTGGCGCTCGTAGTATACGCTGCCGCTGCGGTAGCCCACCAGCGGCACCAGGCCGCGCAAAAACAGGTTCACTTCCTCAAACTGCGCCAGGCCCTCAAGCGCCCGCTTGCTTAGCAGGCGGTAATCGGCGTGGTCGTACACCACGCCCGCGCCAAAAACGTTCATCAGCTTGTAAAAGCCGCGCGCCGTGTTGCGCTTAAACCAGCTGTCTGTGTCGCGCTTGCTGCGCACCCCGTACACCACGTCACACCCGGCCTCATATTCGGCCAGCATGGCGTCCATGGCGTTAATATCGTCCTGGCCGTCACAGTCTATGCTAATGGTGACGTCGGCCAAATCCTTGGCGGCCATCAGCCCGGCCAGCAAAGCGTTCTGGTGGCCGCGGTTGCGGCTGAGGGAAAGGCCCGCAAAATGCGCGTCTTCGCGGCTCAGCGCCTGTATCAGCGGCCAGGTGCCGTCCTTGCTGCCGTCGTTCACAAACAGCACCCGGCTTGCATCTGCAATGCGCCCCGCCGCCACAAAGCTGTTCAGCTTGTCTAAAAACAGCCCTTTGGTAAGGGGCAGCACGGCCTCTTCGTTGTAGCAGGGTATTACGATGTACAATACCGGCAAAGACATAAGCCGCTCCTTTGCGGGCGATATTTGTTACCCCCACAGTATAGCGCATTTGCGCGGGGGGCGCAATCGTGGGGTTTACAGCACCAACAGCTCCTTCGGGCTCTTTGGCAGCGGTTCACATCCGGTTTCGGTAAGCACCACGGCGTCTTCTATGCGGCAGCCAAATTTGCCCGGCAGGTAAATGCCCGGCTCTACGCTCAGCACCATGCCCGCGCGCACCACATCGTGGTATTTGGGCGAAAAACGCGGGTCTTCGTGTACCTCAATACCCAGGGCGTGCCCCAGGCCGTGGCCAAAGGCATCGCCGTAGCCCGCCGCCTTTATCACATCGCGGGCCGCCTTATCCACCGCGCTGCCCTTTTGGCCCGCGCGGGCCGCCGCCAGCCCCGCATAGTGCGCTTTCAGCACCGCATCGTACACCCGGCGCTTTTCTTCGCTCACTTCGCCCAGGGCCACGGTGCGGGTCATATCGGCGCAATAGCCCTTGTATTTCGCGCCAAAGTCCAGCGTGATAAAGTCCCCCGCTTGCAGGCGGTACGCGCCCGGCACGCCGTGCGGCATGCTGCTGTTTGCCCCCGCCACGCAAATGGTGTCAAAGGCAAGGCCGTCAGCCCCGTTTTGGCGCATAAAATGCTCCATCTCCAGCGCCACGTCCATTTCGCGCACGCCTTCCTTCATAAAGGGCAGTATGTGCGCAAAGCAGGCGTCGGTAATGGCCTGCGCGCGGCGCATGCGGGCCTGCTCCTCCGCGTCCTTCACCTCGCGCAGGGCCATAATGGCTTTACTCAATGTACCAGACGAATTGATTTCTACATTGGGTAATGTGGTTTTAAGATGGTTCAGCGCCCGCACGGTGATGCCGTCTTCCACAAAAAGGTGCTTTACGCCGCATAAATAAGCGGCAATTTGCGCGGGCGCGTCGCCCTCCAGCACCACCTCGGCGCCGGTAACGCCGCGACGGGCCACCTCGATGTACCGCGAGTCGATGATGTATATCATTTTGTCGGGGAACAGCAAAAGATGCCCTGCGTCGTGGGCGTCAAAATCCAGCAGGTAAAAGCGGCTTACCGGTGTGCCAATCAGCGCTGCCTCAAAGCCGTCGGGCAGGCTGTTTACCAATTGCTGTGCGCGGTTAGAAAGCATAGATTTCCTCCTACAATAGTTTCCCGCCTTTTTGGTAATACCGCATCAAAACCGGGCTTTCCAGGCGGCGCTTTAAGCGGATGCTGGGTTTTATATCCCGGTACATGGGCCGCACCAGCAGCACGGCAGCGCCGTACAGGCTGCCCGCCAGGTAATCGGTAAACAATTGGTCGCCCACCAGGGCAATGCGGCGGCGTGGCAGCCGCCACTGCCTGATGGCCGCAAACAGCCAGCGCGGCGAGGGCTTGCACGATAAACTGACAAACGGCAAACCCAGCTTTTGCGCAAAGGGCTGCACCCTTTTGCGCGTATTGTTGCTGGCCAGCATCAGGCGCACGCCCGCGCCGCGCATGGCCGCAATCCACGCGGCAATGCCGGGCGGCAGCTCCTGGCTGCCATGGGCGGTAAGGGTGTTGTCTACGTCCAGCACCAGCGCGCAAATGCCCCGCCCGCGCAAAAACGCCGGGGTGATATGGGTAACGTTGCGAAACAAGTATTGGGGCATCAGCAAGCCCATGCACATACCTCTTTAAATATAATACCTACAAGCACACCCAACTAAAAACAGGCTCCTCACGGAGCCCGCTGGCTGTAAAATGGCCTGCCGCGAACAGCGCGCTACTTAAACTTACGCTTGCGGGCAGCTTCAGACTTTTTCTTGCGCTTTACCGAAGGCTTCTCGTAGGCTTCGCGCTTGCGAACTTCGGCCAACACGCCCGATTTAGCACACGACCGCTTAAACCGGCGCAGAGCGCTGTCCAGCGATTCGTTGTCTTTCACTCGGATTTCCGACATCTTTGTCCCCCCCCAAATGCCAAAGGCAGGCGTTTGCCATGCACACCCCCGGCAGGGTAAATAAACCTCGCCGCAAGTGGATAACAGCTAAATTATACACGCTGGCACGGTGTCTGTCAAGATTGATAATATGCCTTAATTGCCTAACTGCCAGCCGCAATGCGGCTTTCTTCCACACGCACCGCCCCGCCGGCACACGCCCCCTCGGCAGACGCTTCCTCTTCTTCCCGGCATATCACCAATTCCTCTGCCTGCTGCTGCAGTGCCTTCAGGCGCTTCACCATCTTCTCAAGCGTCTTTATGGCATCTGTAATGCCGTTAAACAGCAAGGTATACTCATTGCGATTGTCTTCCACGGCCGCTCCCCTTCTCTCTGATGCAGCAAAACCGGCATCTACCCGCAAGCACTTTGGCGGGCGCTGCCCACGCAAATTTATCATAGCACAGGGGGCAGGGCGCGTCTGTCGAACCTTGTCGCAACCGTTACTTTATCGCAAAATTAACCAATTTGCCCGGTATCCATATCTCCTTCGCAAGCCTTCCCGCCTGCAAGGCGGCGGCCACGGCGGGCTGGGCTTTGGCCAGGGCCAGGGCGTCTTCGCGGCCAACGGCTTGCCGTTCACCTGCACCACTATTTCAATCGTTTCTTCACGCGTTTTATCTTCGTCATACACCGGCCAAGCTGTGTAGGCAATTTCGCCCCCAAAGCCGCAGCGCTGCCACAGCTCTTCGGTGATATGCGGCGCAAAGGGGTTTAGCAGCTGCAAAAGGGTGCGGTACTCGCCGCGGGCCGCCCCTTTGGCGGCCAGGGTGTTCAGCAGGCTCATCATGGCCGCAATGGCCGTGTTGTGCTTTAAGTGCTCCACATCGTTTGTCACCTTTTTAATGGTGCGGTGCATGTCTGCCTGGGTTTCGGGGCGGTAATCATCGCCTTGCAGCAAATTTTCGCCCAGCGCCCACACGCGGTCCAAAAACCGGCGGCTGCCCTTTATCGACGCCGTGTTCCACAGCGCCGCTTTTTCAAAATCGCCGATAAACATCTCGTACACGCGCATGGTGTCCGCGCCAAATTCGTCCACCACATCGTCCGGGTTTACCACGTTGCCGCGGCTTTTGCTCATCTTCTGGCCGTCCTCTGCCAATATCATGCCATGGGCGGTGCGCTTTTGGTAAGGCTCTTTGCCTTGCACCACGCCAATGTCGAACAAAAACTTGTGCCAAAAGCGGCTGTACAGCATATGCAGTGTGGTGTGCTCCATGCCGCCGTTATACCAATCCACCGGCATCCAGTAAGCCAAGGCCTCGGGCGAGGCCAGGGCTTTGTCGTTGTGCGGGTCGCAGTATCGCAAAAAATACCAGCTGCTGCCGGCCCACTGGGGCATGGTATCGGTTTCGCGGCGCGCTTCGCCCCCGCATTTTGGGCAGGTGGTGCGCACCCATTCCTCGTGGCGGGCCAGGGGGCTGTCGCCCTCGGCGGTGGGTTCAAAATCTTCTATATGCGGCAATTTAAGCGGCAGCTGGCTCTCTGGCATAGGCTGCCAGCCGCACACCTCGCACCACACCATGGGGATAGGCTCGCCCCAATAGCGCTGGCGGCTGAACACCCAATCGCGCAGCTTGTAATTGACGCGCGGCTCGCCCTTGCCGTTTCGCACCAGCCAGTCGGCCATGGCTTTCTTGGCGTCTTCTACCGAAAGGCCGTTCAAAAAGCCGCTGTTCACCAGCACGCCCGCGTCGCAGTCGGTGTAGGCTTCTTTATCAACATCGCCGCCGGCCACCACCTCCACAATGGGCAGGCCAAACTTTTTGGCAAAGGCCCAGTCGCGGGTATCGTGCCCGGGCACGGCCATAATGGCCCCCGTGCCGTAGCCCGCCAGCACATAATCGGAGATATAAATGGGAATTTGCCCGCCTGTGGCAGGGTTGATGGCTTTTACGCCCGCCAGGCGCACGCCGGTTTTTTCCTTGTCGGCGGCCAGCTCTGTGCGCTCAAAATCACTTTTGCGGGCGGCCTCGGCCTGGTAGGCGGCTATCTCATCCCGGTTTTCAAGGGCATCCCACCACTTCTTCAGGTAGGGATGCTCGGGGCTCATCACCATGTAGGTAGCGCCAAACAGGGTATCGGGCCGGGTGGTAAACACCGTTAAGGCATCATCCCGGGTGGTATCAAACACCACTTGGGCCCCATGGCTGCGGCCAATCCAGTTCACCTGGCTGGTAGACACGCGCTCAATGTAATCCAGCCCCACCAAATCATCGATGAGCCGCCCGGCGTACTCGGTTATTTTCAGCATCCACTGGCTTTTCACCTTGTGGGTCACTTCGCCGCCGCCACCTTGCAGCCGGTGCACCAGTTCACGCTCATTTCCTTTTTGTAAGCCAGGCCCTTTTTGTACAGCTGCAAAAAAATCCACTGCGTCCACTTATAGTACGCGGGGTCGGTGGTATCCACCTCGCGGTCCCAGTCAAAGCTAATGCCCAAGCTTTGCGTTTGCTGCTTAAAGCGGGCAATGTTCTGCCTTGTAACAATGGCAGGGTGGATATGGTTTTTAAGCGCGTAGTTTTCGGTGGGCAGACCAAAGGCGTCCCATCCAATGGGATACAGCACATTCTGCCCCTGCATGCGGCGCTTGCGGGCCACAACGTCCATAGCGGTGTAAGGGCGCGGATGCCCCACGTGCAGGCCCTGGCCGCTGGGGTAGGGAAACTCTATCAGCACGTAAAACTTGGGGCGTGTATCACCCGTTACCGCCTTAAAGGTTTTGTTTTTAATCCAGTGCTTTTGCCACTTGGGCTCTATTTGTTTGGGGTTGTATTTTTCCATTAATATCGCTTCCTCGCTAATAACTATAGCTCTATTTCCACCGGTTCGGCATCGGCCCACAGGTGCTCCAGCGCGTAATACTCGCGCTGCTCGGGGTAAAAAACATGCACCACCACCCCGCCGTAGTCCAGCAAAATCCAGGCGCGGGTGCTTGCGCCCTCCACCCGCGCGGGGCGCACGCCCTTTTCCTGCAGCTTATACTCCACCTCGTCCGCCAGCGCGCCCACCTGGGTGGTGCTTGTGCCCGAGGCAATCACAAAGTAATCGGTCAGCACCGTCAAGTCGCGCACCTTCAGCACCTTGATGTCCTGCGCCTTCTTGCCATCCAGTGTTTTGGCAACCAGCGTTGCCAGTTCCAAAGATTCCATCCATGTCCTCCTAAAGCGTTCCTTACAGGCCCTCATTTTCCGAATTCTGCACAGCGCCCATGCTTTGCACGTTGGGCGGGTACAGGGCTACCTCGGCGGGTATCTGCAGCTTTGGCAGCATTAGCTGCGCGGGGGGCACGCCCGCGCCCTGCGGGCGAAAATAGGTGTCCAGCAGGTTTGCCAGGCCCGGCTCTTCCTCTGTACCCCGGCCATACAAATCCAGGTAATAGTTTGAGCGGTTTGCGCCGGTGGGGTCCAGCTGCGGGCCGGTAGCGCCGGGCGCCTTGCAAAACAATACATTCTCCGCCGTAAGCGACAGGCAGGAAAACGCCAAATCAATCAAATCGGTAAGCGAGAGGTCGGTGCTGCAATAGTGGGCAAACACCGGCATCAGCTTCACCAAGTCGCCCGGCGTGGCGGTTAAAAACCGCTTGAACAGCGCCGAGTAAAAGTACCGCTGGTTGTCCAGGCGGTCAATGTCCGAGCGCTCGAAGCCCGCCCCGTAGCGGTTGCGCACAAAAAACTCGGCGGACGCGCCGTCTAAAACGCGCCAGCCCTGCTGCAAATACGAGCCGTCGTGCTGCATATCCCGCGAAACATACACCTCGATGCCGCCAAAGGTATCCACAATGGTTTTCAGCGCGTCCATGTCCATCGCGATGTAATGGTCTACCGGCAGCTGAAACAGCTGCTCGAACGCGCCGGTGAGGTTATTGATGGGGCTTTGGTTATCCGGGCCCATGTTCAGCAGGGCGTTTATTTTGCCCGTGCCGCCGGTGGCAAAATCCTCGCCCACATAGCTGTCGCGCGGAATTTGTATCATGTTCAGCCGGTTGTTCTCGAAATCGAACCGGGCATACAGCAGCATGTCGGTAAGGCCGCGCCCCTCGCCGTAGCTTCGGCCTTCTTCGTTGTCGATGCCCGCTATCAGCAGGTGCACCAAATCCGATCCGTAGTTTTTAGGCACATACCGGTCGTCCTGGTTGTGCGTGCCCAGGCTCTTGGTTTGCACATAGTCGTCGCCCAGGGTAAAAAACGCGTAAACGCCCGCGCCCGCAATGCCCAGCACCAGCAAAAACGCCAGCAGCACCATGGGCCAGCGCCGCCGCCTTTTGGGGGGCGGCGGGGCGGCGCTTCTGCCGGCGGCGGGCCGGGGGGCTGCCCCCGTGGCGCCTTTGCGGGCTGCCCGCCCGCTTTGATAAACATGTTTATTTGCCAAAATTTATCCTTCACTAGCCTCCACATCGGCCATGGTGACAATTCTCGACAGGATTGTTCCCCACCCGTTCACATCCGGCAGCGGCGGCGGGATATTCAGCTCTTCCAGCGTGTAGCCGTGGCCCGCCGGCCTGAAATAGGTGTTCAGCTGCTCGCAAAACTCCTGCGGCACCAGGCACACCAGGGCTTGGTTACCGTTCATCGCGCCCGACACCGAGGGCCGCACAATGGTAATCCTCTCCGGCTTCAGGCTCAGCGCTTCTATGGCCAGGGCGGCCACATTGTCTTGCCCAAAGTTAAACACATCCAGGCCTTCCACATTGGCGTAGTGCAGCAAAATCTTGGTATACATCACCAAATCGGCCGGGCTGGCGGTTTGAAACAGCCTGAACAGCGCGGCGTAAAAATGCAGCTGGGTAGCCAGGCGCGATATGTCGGACTGGTCGGCGTAGCCGTAGCGGTTGCGCAGCAAAAACTCCGCGCTGTCCGCGTCGATATCCCGCCATCCGGCGGGAATGATGTTGAGTGCGCCGCCCGCGTTGGTGTAGGTAATGTCTTGCGGTACATATACCTTCAGCGGCCCGGGCAGCGTGCCCATAATGGCCTTCAGGGCCTCCATGTCCAGGTTGATGTACGCGTCTACCGGCAGCTTGTACTGGTCTTTCAAAAGCTGTATCAGGGGGGCCATGCGGTTGCCCGCGTCGCTGCTGCCCGCCCACAGGCCGTTTATTTTGCCTGTGCCTCCCGCCGTCTTGGCGGTGTCGGCCTGGCCCACAAACACATCGCGCGGTATTTGCAGCATGTTGGCCGTGCCCAGGGTGGTGTTGTAGCTTAGGTACATAATCATGTCGGTATTGCCCACGGTGTCCTTTATCACCGTGCCGTCGGCGTTCACCGTATCTTCCTTATGCACCCCGCATATCAATATGTTGATGATGTCCTTGCCGGTATACTCGGGGTACACGTCCTTTGTGCCAACGCTTTCGGGAATATCGCCGCCGCCCAAATCGGCGTTGTCTTCGTGCACCACGTTCAGCATATTGTAAAACGCAAAGATGCCCACGCCCGCAATCAGCAGCAGGCACACCAAAATGGTAAAGGCCCGCACCCGGCGCTGTTTGCGCTTGCGCCTGCGCGCGGCCGTGGGGTTTGCCCTGCGCACCGCCACCTGGTTTGGCGTGCGGTAAGACACCCGCGCCCCCCCCGCGCTGCCGCCTGCCGCCGTACGGTATACGGCGCGCTGCGCGCCGGGGTTTTCCTGGTCAAACATCGGGCGCTGGGGGCGGCTTTGCCCGCTTGCCGGGCGGTTATTTTGGCTCAAGCTCCCACCTCCCTTTCAGGCGCTGTGTTACAAGCTTCGCGCGCTTCTATTTGCTTTTGCAGCGCCCGCGCCGCCGCCAGGGTGTGTGTATCCAGAGGCTTTGCCTTGCGGCGCACATCTGCAAGGTTTTCTTGCATCACCGCCAGCGCCGCCGCGTCCAAATCGCGGCGCGCAAGCGCGCGCAGGGCTTGCACGCCCGCGGTGTCGCGCTCGGCGCTCACAGCGTCGGCCACGTACAGCACCTTGTCTAAAACCGACATATCCGCGCTGCCGGTGGTGTGGCAGGCAATGGCGCTCAGCACCGCTTCATCGCGCACCCCCAGGGTATCGCGGGCATACAGCGCCCCCACCGGGCCGTGCCATACCGGCACAGGGCGCTCCAAAACCGATTTCGCTATTATACCATCCCCGGCCAGTATCTGCAACAATTCCTCCTTGGGCTTTTCCTTCACAATATCGTGCAGCCAGCCCGCCAGCTGGGCCTTAGCCGGGTTTTGCCCCCAGCACAGCGCCAGGCTGCGCGCCATCTGCGCCACGTTTTTGGTGTGGCGGTAGCGCTTTGGGCTCAAGGTTTTATGGGCCAATTTCTGGGCGTCGCGCATCGTCACCAATTATCCCTCCCGGCACACTGCTCCCGGTACAACCCGTTTTCCAGAACAATGCCGTACGCGGGCGGCGGCACCCAGCGGGAGATATCCTCCCCGGCGCGGGCCGCCTGGCGCAGCCCGCTGGACGACACGCGCGGCACCGCCCCCGGCGCAAACAACACCTGCCCGCCCGCACCGCGCAGCGCCGCCGCGGCTTCGGCGTCGGCGGCGGTATCTTCGCGCCCGTCCACCACCAGCGCCGCGTGGCGCAAAATCTCCCGCCACTGGTGCCAGCGGGTAAAGCTGCGCAGCATATCCCCGCCCACGCACAGGTACAGCGCCGCGCCCGGATACCCCGCGCGCAGGCGGCGCAGGGTATCGCTGGTATAGCTTTTGCCTTTGCGGGCGGTTTCGATGGTGCTGATACGCAGTGCCGGGTGCAGCGGCAAAAAACAGGCGCACATGGCCAGCCGCAAGCGGGCCGGGGTATCGCTGGCCTGCTTGTGGGGGGCTTCGCCGGTGGGTATCACCAGCACCTCGCCGGGCCGCACCGCGCCGATAGCGTTTTGCAAAAGCGCCATGTGCCCAATGTGCGGCGGGTCGAACGTACCGCCAAACAAAAGCACCCTTGCCGCGGCGCTGCTCACTTCAGCTCCTCGGCAAAGGCGCTTTCTTTCTTCTTCTGGCGAAACAATACCACCACCCGGCCAATCACCTGCACCACCTGGGCATCGGTGGCGGCGGCCAGCGCGTCTGCGGCTTCGCGGGCGGGGACAGGGCAGGTTTCCAGCAGGCGCAGCTTTACCAATTCGCGCGTGGCCAGGCATTGGGCCACACCCTGGTTCAGCGCTTCGTCCAAGCCCCCCTTGCCCACCTGAAAGGCCGGTGCCAGGGGGTTTGCGCAGCGCCTCAGCACGGCCCTTTGTTTGCTTGTAAGCATGGTTTCTCCTACAATTGGGCCGCAAAACGCCGCCCTCTTAATAATATCTATAGCTGTGCCATCAGTGCTTTCAGCGCCTTGGCGCGGTGGCTAACGGCGTCTTTCTCCTCGGGCGATAAATCGGCAAAGCTGCGCCCGTCTATGTAAAACAGGGGGTCGTACCCAAAGCCGTTTTCACCCTCCCGCGTAAAGCCGATGTACCCCTCGCAGCTGCCCTCGGCCGTAGCCACTTGCCCGCCGGGCAGCACCGCGGCCACCGCACACACAAAGCGCGCACTGCGCCCCGTGTAGGGCACGCGCTCCAGCAGCGAAAGCAGGCGCTTGTTGTTGGCCACATCGTCGCCCTGGCGGCCCGCAAAGCGCGCGCTGCGCACGCCGGGCGCGCCATTCAGGGCGTCCACCTCAAGGCCCGAGTCATCCGCCAAAGCCGGCAGCCCCGATAAATCCGCCGCCGCCTGCGCCTTGATAAGCGCGTTTGCGGCAAAGCTCTCGCCGGTTTCGTCGGGCAGGCTTTCAATGCCCGCTTCTCCCAGGCTTATCACCGTGTGCCCGGCGGCGTGCAAAATGCGGCTTATTTCTTCCAGCTTGTGCCGGTTGTTGGTGGCGGCAACAAATTCCATGGGTATCCCTACTCCTCCATCAAAAACAACGCGTCTACAAAAGCGTCCGGGTCGAAGGTCACTAAATCGTCTATGCTTTCGCCCACGCCCACAAAGCGCACCGGCAGGCCCAGCTTTTCTTTAATGCTAATCACCGCGCCACCCTTGGCCGTGCCGTCCAGCTTGGTAAGCACAATGCCCGTCACCCCGGCGGCGTCTATAAATTCGCGCGCCTGGCTAATGGCGTTTTGCCCGGTCACAGAGTCCAGCACCAGCAGGGTTTCCACGGCGGCGCCGGGGTTGGCCTTGTGCACCACGCGCGCAATTTTGCCCAATTCGTCCATCAGGTTTTTCTTGTTGTGCAAACGGCCGGCGGTGTCGCACAACAGCACGTCTGTGCCGCGCGCACTGGCGCTTTGCACGGCGTCAAACACCACGGCGGCGGGGTCGGCGCCGTCCTGGTGGCGCACCACCGGCACACCGGCGCGCTGCGCCCAAATCTCCAGCTGCTCCACCGCCGCGGCGCGGAAGGTATCGGCGGCGGCCAGCATTACCTTTTTGCCGGCGTCGGTGTACAGATGGGCCAATTTGGCAATGCTGGTGGTTTTGCCCACGCCGTTCACGCCAATCACTAAAATTACCTGCGGTTTTCCGTTTATTTCAAAATCGGTTTCCGGGCGCAGCATCTCGCGCAGCACGTCTTTCAGGGCGGCCAGCGCCTCGTCGCCGGTTTTAAGGCGCTGCTCGCGCACCCGGGCTTTCAGCTTTTCCACCAGCATCGCGGCCACGTCCGCGCCGGTGTCGGCCAGTATCAATTGCTCTTCCAAATCTTCGTACAGTTCCGGCGTTATCTCGCCGGAATTAAGCATCTGCCCAATAGAGCCAAAGATGCTGTCGCGCGTTTTTTTAAGCCCCTGGCCCAGTTTTTCTAAAAAACCCATAGTCACTCCGTGTAGTTGTCAGCCATTTGTCGCCAGCTTTTATTTATGCCGGGGAAAGCCCCGTGCCGCCCGTTACATTGTAGTATACCATAACAAACGGTGATGGTGGCGGTTAAATTGCATCTGCACCGAGAGCCCTTATCACTTTCTGCAAATTGCTATGGTGACGGATAAATTGCATCTGCGCCGAGAACCCTTATCACTTTCTGAAATTTGCTGATGATTCATCGTCTTTCACGCTCTCGCCCGCACCCGCAACTGATAACTGACAACTGACAACTGATAACTGACAACTGATAACTAAATAACTGATAACTAAATAACTGATAACTAAATAACTGACAACTAAATATCTGACAACTATCTAACTAGCGACGCTTCCACCTCGCCCACATTCAGGCCCCGGCGGTGGGTAATCACCACAAACTGAGTGCGCGTGGAGATGCGCCGCAGATACTGCGCGAAGCGCACCACGTTGGCGTCGTCCAGCGCGGCCTCAATTTCGTCCAGCACGCAGAAGGGCGAGGGGTTTACCGCCAAAATGGCAAAGTAGATGCATATGGCCACCAGCGCCTGTTCGCCGCCGGAGAGCGAGGCCAAATCCTTGATAATTTTGCCCGGGGGCGACACCTCTATCTCGATGCCGCTCTCCAGCAAATCATTCGGGTCTGTCAGCGACAAATTGCCCCGCCCACCGCCAAACAGCTCTGTGAAAATGCGCTGGAACTGGCGGTTGATTTCCGTGAAGCTTTGAGCGAACATGCGGGCCATTTCAGCGGATAAATCGGCAATCATTTTTTCAAGGCTGGCCTTGCTTTCCTGCACGTCCTTCACCTGGGCGGATAAAAAGCGGTAGCGTTCGCCCACCTCGGCAAACTCTTCTATAGCGCCCACGTTCACGTTGCCCAGGGCTTTAATCTTGCCGCGCAATTCCCCCGCGCGGCGGCGCAAATCGGTGGCCGAGGTAAACTCTGCGCACAGGCCCTCGGCGCTTTGGGGGGTTAGCTCGTATTCTTCCCACAGCTGGTTTATGGCTTCGTCGTAGCGCGTTTCCATGGCGGCGTGCTGTTCTGTCAGGCGGGCAATTTCGCCGCTTAAAGCTTCGCGCTCGGCGGCTATGGCGCGCTCGCGCGCCGTTTGCCCGGTGATAGAGCCTTCCTTTTCCAGCCGCGCCGCGCGCAAAACCTGTATGTCGGCTTCCAGTGCCGCCACGCGCCGCTTGCCGCCCTCCGCCTCGGCCACCACGGCGTTTATGGCGCTTTCACTGTTATCGTTTTCGGCTTGCATTCGCTGGATATTGGCCTGCAAAGCCGCGCGTCGGGCTTCGTTTTCGCCGGTTTGGCTGCGCAGGGTTTCCACGCGCTGGCGGTGCAATTCGGCGTCGCGCTCGTGGCCCAGGGCATCCAGCCGCAGGCTTTGCATCTCTTGGGCCAGCCCCTCGCGCGTGGCTAAAAAGCCGTCGTCGTCACCCGATATCTTCGATAGCTCGGCCGACAGGCTCTCTATTTCGCCCGACAGGCGCTTTTGCTCGTTTTGCGCTAGGGTGTGCTCGGTTTTGGCGCGGGCAATCTGCTCGGCCAAGTGGCCGCACACATCGATAAGGCGGGCTTTGTTCTGCGCGGCAGCATCGCCGCTTTGCCCTATGCGCGCAAGCTCTGTTTCGCAGCGTATCTTGTCGCCCCCGGCGGTAATGGCTTCGCTGTTTGTGGCCGTCAATTCGGCGCTTAGCGCATCCACCTCGGCCTTCACGCGGGTGGTTTGGGTTGCGGCGTTTTTGCGGGCGTCTTCCAGGCCCGCCATTTGGGCGCGCAGCTCTTCTATCTCGCGCCCGCGGCTAAACAGCCCCGCGCTGCGCGACACCGAGCCGCCCGTAAACGAGCCGCCCGCGTTAATCACCTGCCCGTCGCGCGTTACCACGCGGTTGCGGTAGCCAAGGGTGCGGGCCACACGGCTGGCTTCGTTAATGTCTTCCACCACCACCACGCGCGCCAGCAGCGAAGACACAATGCTTTCGTATACAGCTTCGTAGCTTACCAGCCCCTGCGCGCTGGCCGCCCCGGCGGGCAGGGGGGCGTCCATCTTCTGGGGGCGCACGGTATCCAGCGGCAAAAAAGTAGCCCTGCCCCCGCCGGTTTGCTTCAGCCAGGCCATGGCGGCCTTGGCGGCGGCTTCGTCTTGCACCACCACGTTTTGCAGGCTGTAGCCCAGCGCGGTTTCTATGGCCACCTCGTAGCCGGGCCGCACGTTCAGTATGGTGGACACCGGCCCAATCACGCCCCGCAGCTTGCCCTCGCGCGCGGCCTTTACCACGCCCTTCACGCTGGCCTGAAAACCGTCCAGGCTGCGCTCCAAATCACTTAACAATTGCACCCGCTGGGCGGCGCTTTCGGCGGCGGCGGCGGCGGTGCGCTGGGCCTGTTCCGCGTCGTCAAGGGCTTTTTGGCGGGCGGCCAGCTTCATGCCAAGCCCGGTTTTGATGTTATCCAGGCGCGTTAAGGTTTCCAGGGTGGTATTCAGGTAATCCTGTGTTTCGTCCGCCTGCGCCTGCAAGGCGTCCAGGTCGGCCTGCACGGTTTTCAGGGCGGCCTGCTCGGTGGCCAGGCGCTGCGCCACGCTGTGGCTGGTGCTCTCGGCGCTGGCTTCGCTCACCCGCAGGGCGGTAATGCGGTCGGTGGCTTCTGCCAGGCGGGCCTGCACCTTGCCGCGCGCTTCGCCCGTGGCAAGGCTTTGGCGCTGTATTTCGGCCAGCTTTGCCTCCAGCGCGGCAATCTGGGCGCCGGTTTCCGCCTGCCTTTTTTGCGCATCTTGTATGCGGCTTTCTTCCAGGGCAATCTCGTCCTGCGTAGCCCCGGCGGCGCCCGTGCTTAAGGCAATTTCCTCGCGCAGGGTTGCCATGCTTTGCAGGTTGTGCTCGATGTTGTTGCGAATCACGGCCACGCGGGCATCGCGCCCGGCCATCTCTTCCTGCACGGCGCGTATTGCGGTGTTTTTGCCGTCAATATCAGCGGCCATTCGGTTAATTTCGGCGCGGATATCCTCGGTTTGCGCGTACAGGGCATCCAGCTCCCGCTCTTTGGCCTCATAATCGGCCCGGGCGGTTTCCACGCGGCGCTGCTGGCCGCGCAGGCCCTCGCGCGTGGTGTGCAGGGTGTTCATCCACAGCGTCACGTCCAGGGTTTTCTTTTCGGCGGCATATTCCAAAAACTTCTGCGCCCGCGCCGCCTCTTTTTCCAAGGGGCCCACACGCCCCTCAAGCTCGCCCAATATATCGCGCAAACGCACCAAATTATCTTCCGCGCCGGCCAGGCGGCGCTCGGCCTCGTTTTTGCGGTACCTAAAGCGCGCAATGCCGCTGGCTTCTTCAAATATCTCGCGCCGCTCGGTGCTTTTGCTGGCCACTATCTCGTCTATGCGGCCCTGGCCGATAATCGAGTACCCGTCGCGCCCAAGGCCCGTGTCCAGCAAAAGCTCGTACACATCTTTCAGCCGCACACTCTGGCCGCCAATGCTGTACTCGCTCTCGCCGCTGCGGTAATACCTGCGGCCGATGATTACCTCGTCGGCGTCCATTTCAAAGCGTCGGTCGGTATTGTCCAGCACCAGGTTCACAGCGGTGTAGCCCATGGCGTTGCGCCCCTGCGAGCCGCCAAAAATCACGTTCTCCATTTTGCCGCCGCCGCGCAGCTGTTTTGCGCTGGTTTCGCCCAGCACCCAGCGCACAGCGTCTGATATATTGCTTTTCCCGCTGCCGTTTGGGCCCACCACAGCGGTGATGCCCTTGTCGAAGCTGATGCGGGTTTTATCCGGGAAAGATTTGAAGCCCTGTATCTCAAGCGCCTTTAAGTACATTGAAACACCTCTGTCAATCGTCCTCTTCCAGCCCCATCAGCACCAGCGCCCTGCGCGCGGCCTGCTGCTCGGCCAGCTTTTTGCTGTGGCCGCTGCCCCTGCCAATGGGGTTACTGTTCAGCATCACCTGCACGGTAAAGCACTTATCGTGGTCCGGGCCGTCTTCGCCCACCACCTGGTAGCTTAGCTTTTCCTCGGGGTTTTGCTGCACCACCTCTTGCAGGCGGGTTTTGTAGTCGTCTTCCGCCGCGCCCCTTGCCCCACCGGCAATGAAGGGCAGAATAAAGCGCTGCGCGGCTTCAATGCCGCCGTCCAGATACAAGGCGGCAATCAGCGCCTCAAAGGCGTCGGCCAGCAGGCTGGGGCGGGTGCGCCCGCCGCTGGCTTCTTCGCCTTTGCCCAGGCGCAAATGCTGCCCCAAAGCCATTTGCCCCGCAAACGCCGCCAGCGCCCCCTCGCACACCAGCTGGGCGCGCAGGCGGGTTAATTCGCCTTCCGGGCGCGTTTTCTCGGTTCTGAACAAATGCCCCGCCACCACAAAGCTCAGCACCGAGTCGCCTAAAAACTCTAGGCGCTCGTTGTTCTCCGCCTTGCCCTTGGCTTCGTTGGCAAACGAGGTGTGGGTAAGCGCCGTTTGCAGCAGCGCGGGGTTTTGGAAGGTATAGCCAATGGCTTTTTCCAGCGGGGTCATGTGTCGTCCCCCGCGGCGCTTGGCCTGTTCACCTTGTTCTCCCCCAGCCACGCGGCAATCGCGCCGCACACGTTGCTCTCGGCGCATATTTTGGCTTGGCGCACGGCGTTTTTAATGGCGTAAGCGCCCGACGAGCCATGCGCTTTGATAACCGGCTTTTGGATGCCCAAAAACGGCGCGCCGCCGTACTCGGTGTAATCCAGCCGCTTTTTGAACGCCCCCATGCCGCTTTTAAGCAAAAGCCCGGCCACTTTTGTTTTGGCGCTTTTGGTTATCATGTCTTTCATCATGCCGGTCATCATCTTGGCCACGCCCTCGGTAAGCTTTAGGATGATATTGCCGGTAAAGCCGTCGCACACCACCACGTCCGCCGCCCCCAGGGGGATGTCGCGCGCCTCGATGTTGCCGGTAAAGTTCAGGCCGCTGGTTTTAAGCAAGGGGTATGTGTCCAGCTGCAATTGCGTGCCTTTGGTTTCCTCCGCACCGTTGTTGGCCAGTGCCACGGCGGGGCGCGGCACGCCCATCACCTTCTCCATGTAGGCGCTGCCCATGCCGGCAAACTGCACCAGCTGCTCGGGGCGGCACTCGGTGTTCGCGCCCGCGTCCAGCAATATCCAGGGCTTTTTTGCGCCGGGCATCACGGTAGCCAGCGCCGCGCGCTTCACGCCTTTAATGCGCCCGGCTATCAGGGTGGCGCCCACCAAAAGCGCGCCGGTGCTGCCCGCCGATACCACGGCGTCGCCCGTGCCCTCGCGCAGCAGCTTTAAGGCCACGGCCATGCTGGAATTTGGCTTTTTGCGCAGCACGTCGGTGGCGTCCTCGTCCATGCCAATCACGTCCGGCGCGTGGTGCAGCGCAATGCCCGCCAGCGATATGCCGTTTTCCCGCGCCGTTTTTTGCAGCACGGCTTCGTCGCCCACGGCGATGATGCCAACGCCGTATTCGGCCACCGCCTGCGCCGCCCCGGCCAGCGGGGCCAGCGGGGCGTTGTCGCCGCCCATGGCGTCGATGATGATTTTCATTTATTCGCCTCTTTTCTAAGCCGCTTTCCTGTTAATTTCCGCACAACCAGCTTAAACACAGTCACGCTGTCCATCACATGGTCGGGGAAAGCAACGTCTTTGCCTGGCGCATATTGTTTCATAAGCCGCGCCAGCGCCCTTGCTTTCTCTGGTTTTTCCGTGATGTAACGGATTTCCCCACTGCCAATAACGCTTTCGTATTCCATGGTATAGTGCCAGGCTTCCTCGGCCTCAACCAGCCTGTGCGCGCAATCCATCTCAAAACAAGCCAACGGGTTTGCGGCCATGATATCGTGCTTTTTCCCCTCTGCCGCCCCGTGAAAATACAAAACCAGCGTGTCGTCTATCAGTTCAAACCCAAAATTCATCGGCACAACATAAGGTTTGTTGCCCTCCGCAAACGCGAGGCGGCACACGTCGCATTTTCGGATGATTTCAATGATTTCGCAGCGTTCGGTTATTTCCCTGTCCGAGCGTCTCATTTGGCAGCCACCTTCCCAATGTCACTTCGTTCAACCACTGGCGGGCAAGTCCTCCAGACTGCATTCCCCACCGCCCATAGCTTCCTCATTCGTCCAAATGGATGCGCGAACCCGTGGCCCCGCGCTGGCCCACCCACTGTGCCATAGCTGCCAGCGCCCGCTGGGCCAGCTGCTCGTAGCGCTGCTCTTTGCCCTTTACGCGCTGCGGCAGGGGCGGCAGCAGGCCCATGTTGGCCCCCATGGGCTGGAAATGGGGGTTTTCCGCCGCCAGGTAGCGGCACAGCGCCCCGCACATGGTTTCGGCGGGCGGCGGTGTATACGCCGCGCCGCGCAGGCGCGCGTACACGGCCCGCGCCGCCAAAAGCCCCCCCGCGGCGCTCTCCATGTAGCCCTCCAGCCCCGTAATCTGCCCGGCAAAAAACACGTTTGGGCGGTTTTTCAGCGCAAAACCCGGGGTTAGGGCCAGCGGGGCGTTCAAAAAGCTGTTGCGGTGCATCACGCCATAGCGGGCAAATTCGGCGTTTTCAAGGCCGGGTATTAAGCCAAACACCCGCTGTTGCTCGCCGAACTTGAGATTTGTTTGAAACCCCACCAAATTATACAGGCGGCCCTCGGTATCCTCGCGCCGCAGCTGCACACAGGCCCAGGGGCGGCGGCCGGTGGCGGGGTCTGTAAGCCCCACGGGTTTCAGCGGCCCAAAGCGCAGGGTATCCGGCCCGCGGCGGGCCAGCACCTCTACAGGCATGCAGCCCTCGTAAAAATCTTTGCCTTCTTCTGGCCTTGGGTTGTCAAAGCTGTGCCCTTGTGCCTCCTGTGCCGATACCAGCGCCGTGTAAAACGCCTCATAGCCGGGCTTGTCAAAGGGGCAGTTCAGGTAGTCGTCCTCGCCGCGCCCGTAGCGGCTGGCCGCAAATACCCGGCTTTTGTCTAACGAATCCGCCGTAACAATGGGCGCCGCCGCGTCGTAAAAGCTTAGCATGGCTGCCCCGGCCGCGGCAATAACACTTGCCGCCAGCGCCCCGGCCGTCAGCGGCCCGGTGGCCACAATGGCCAGCCCCCCGCCGGGCAGCGCCGTCACTTCACCCGGTATAAGCTCTATGTTTGGGTGTTCGGCCACCAGGCGGGTAACCCCCGCGCTAAAGCCCTGGCGCTCTACAGCCAGCGCACCGCCGGCGGGGACGCGGCAGGCGCGGGCTACCGGCAGCAAGGCGCTGCCCAGCAAATCCATCTCGGCTTTCAGCAGCCCCCCGGCGCTGCCGGGCCGCTCGGCCTTCAGGCTGTTGCTACACACCAGCTCTGCCAGGCCCGGATAACGGTGCGCCGGGCTGTAGGTGTGCGGCTTTTGCTCGCACAGCCGCACCCGCACGCCACGTTTTGCCAGCCACAGCGCGGCTTCGCACCCGGCCAGCCCCCCGCCCACAACGGTTACGTCCGCCATCAGCCCGATACCGCCCTGGTAAAGCCGCAGCCCTCCTTGTGGCAGCTAAGCGTGCCGTTCTTGCCGCCCTTCTTAAACAGGGTGCTGCCGCACACCGGGCATACCTCGGCGGTGGGTTCGTCCCAGGTGATAAAATCGCATTTGGGGTAATTGCCGCAGCCATAAAACACGCGGCCCTTGGCGCTGGTGCGCTTTATCAGCGCGCCGCCGTCCTTGGGGCAGCGGCCGGGCATCTGGCGAATAATCTGCCGGGTGTTTTTGCACTCCGGGAAGCCGGGGCAGGCCAAAAACTTGCCGTAGCGCCCGCTTTTAATCACCATCTTGCGCCCGCATTTTTCGCAAATCTCGTCGGTTTCCTCTTCGGGCACTTTCACCTTTTGGCCTTCCATGTCGGTTTCGGCGGCCTTCAGGCTTTTTTCAAAGCCCTGGTAAAAACGGTCTACGGTCTTCACCCAGTCGGCCTTGCCGTCCTCCACCTTGTCCAGGTTGCCCTCCATCCCCGCCGAAAAAGCCACGTCCACAATGTCGGGGAAGCGCTCCATCAGCAAATCGTTCACCACCAGGCCCAGGGAGGTGGGCTGCAGGCGCTTTTGCTCGCGCTCTACGTAGCCGCGGTCTACCACCGTGGTGATGGTGGGCGCGTAGGTGGACGGCCGCCCAATACCGTTTTCTTCCAGGGCGCGTATCAGCGAAGCCTCGCTGTAGCGCGGGGGCGGCTGGGTAAATTTCTGGTCTGCCGTCAGTTTCAAAAGCTCAAGCGCCATGCCCTCCTCAAGCGGCGGCAGGGCGGTTTGCTTTTGCTCGGCATCGTCGCTGGCTTCCTCGTACAGCACGGTAAAGCCGTCGAAGGTAACGGTAAAGCCGGATGCGCGGAAGAGCCAGTTTTTGGCAAGGATATCAGCCGACACCGTGTCCATCTCGCAGTCGCTCATCTGGCTGGCCGTAAATCGGTTCCAAATCAGGCGGTACAGCTTCGCCTCATCGCCCGACAGGCTCTTGTCGGCTTCGTCCGGCGTCAGGGCGGGCTCGGTGGGGCGTATGGCCTCGTGCGCATCTTGTGCCTGAGTGGCGCTTTTGCGCTTGTACACGCGCTTTTTTGTGTATACATAGCGCTCGCCCCAGCTTTCGGTAATAAACGCGCGCGCGCCGGCCACCGCCTCGTCCGACAAACGCAGGCTGTCGGTGCGCATATAAGTAATCAGGCCCAGCACGCCCCGTCCGGCTACCTCCACACCCTCGTACAGGTTTTGCGCGGCGCGCATGGTGCGCGTGCCCGTAAAGCCAAAACGGCGGCTGGCCTCTTGCTGCAGGGTGCTGGTGATAAACGGCGGCGCGGGGCTGCGCTTGCGCTTGCCGCGCGTCAGGCTGTGCACGCCGTACGCCGCGCCTTCCAGCGCTGTGGTAATGGCGGTGGCCTCGGCTTCGGTGTGCACTTCCAGCTTTTGGCCGCCCGCCGTGGCAAACAGGCGGGCTGTAAAGGGCTTGCCCTGTGCCGCAAGGCTGGCGTCCACATTCCAGTATTCTACCGGCTTAAAGGCCTCTATCTCGCGCTCGCGGTCTACCACAAGGCGCACGGCCACGCTTTGCACCCGCCCGGCGCTAAGCCCCCGGCGCACCTTGCGCCACAAAAAGGGGCTTAGCTTATAGCCCACCAGCCTATCCAGCACGCGGCGGGCCTGCTGCGCGTCAAACAGCTGCATATCTATTTTGCGGGGGTGCGCCATGCCGTCGGCCACGCCCTTTTTGGTAATTTCGCCAAAGGTCACGCGGTTTTCATCCCGCACATCCAGGCCCAGCAGGTTGGCCAAATGCCAGCTAATGGCCTCGCCCTCGCGGTCGGGGTCGGTGGCCAGCAGCACACGGTCGCTCTTTTTGGCCCGGTCTTTCAAATCCTTAATGGTTTTTTCCTTGCCGCGGATGTTGATGTACTTGGGCGCGTAACCGTGCTCCACGTCTATGCCCAGCTGGCTTTGAGGCAAATCGCGGATATGCCCCATCGAGGCCGTTACGTCATAGCCCTTGCCCAGGTATTTGCGGATGGTTTTTGCTTTCGCGGGCGATTCTACGATGACCAGTGTCTGCATGCAATGCTCCTATTGATAAATTACAAACTGCCTGCCGGCCAGCTGGCGGGACAAACCGGCCAGCTCCAGCTCTGTGAGGGCCGCCATGGCCTGGGCCGAGGTAAGGCCGCTGCGCTGGCAAATGTCCGCCAGGCCCAGGGGGGCTGGCCCAAGCTGCGCCAGGGCTTTTTGGGCACTCTCACTCAACAGGTCCTTGGGGTCTTCCGGCGTGGGTGGGGCAGCCGGGGCTGCCGGGGCTGACGGGGCTGACGGGGCTGACGCCGCGAGGCGGGGGGGCGGCACGGCCGCTTCGCGCGGCAAGGCAGGCTTTGCGGAAACCTGCAGCCCGGCCTGTACCCCGGCGGCTTGGGTTTGCCGGGGCGTGCCCTGCGCTTCGGTGCCGCGGCGCACCGCGCTGCTTTGCGGGCCGGACGCCCCGCGCAAGCTGTTTAAGCGACCGGCCAGGCTGGCATCGGCGCGGGGCGGGGCGGCGGCGGGGCGCTGGGCGGCGGGCACCGGCGCTGCGTTGGCGGGCGGCTTCTCCGTATTGGCGCGGGGGGCGGCCTCCATCTCGTTTGGGCTTACCGCCTGCGGCGGCGGCAGCGGCGTTACGGGCGCTACTGTGCTTAAGCCCTGCACCGCCTCTACCCTGCCCACGGCCCGCCCGCGCGATGGGGGCGGCGCGCCGCCCGGCGGGCTGTTTAGGCCAAACAGGCGTGCGCCCAGGCTCTGGTTGTGGTTTTGGCTCTGGCTTTGGCTTTGCTCCAGCTCTTTTTTATTCACCCGCTCCACCTGATGCCAGGGGAAGGGTTTGGGCTGCTTATCGCCCTTTGCGGCCGGGGGGTTATCCGCGCCGCCCGCCCGCTTCGCGGCGGCAGGCAGTGTGCCGCCCCCCTGCGCGGGCCTGCGGCTGATTTGAACACTGTCGTTCACTGCCGCCACCATCTCGTCCAGCATGTGGTTTCGGGCGTCCGCCTCGCTGTTTGCGGCGGGGGGCATTTGCCGCTGCAATTGCCTAAACGCCTCCACCGCCTGCGCGGCACTCACCGGCTCGCCCGCGCCCGCGCCCAGCTGCTCGCGCAGCAATTTGCCAAGGCTTTGCTGGCCGGGCAATTCCTCGCTGGCAGCGCGGGCGTTTTCTTCGTGGGTGCGCTCGGCATAGCGTTTCAGGCCCTGCTGCCAGGGCGGGGCGGCGGGCGCGGCCTGGGGGCGGCCCTCGGCGGCTTGCTTGGCTGCGGCAGCCACCGGGTCTTCCACCTCCAGCTGAATGCCGTACACCGCCAGCACGTCCGACGCACTGGCCGCCAGGTACGCGCCCTCGCGCACCATGGCGTTTGTGCCGCCGGAAAGGTCTGAAAAGATGCTGCCGGGCACGCCAAACACGTCCCGGCCGTAATCAATGGCAAAATTGACGGTGCTCATCGTGCCGGAATAGCGCCGGGCCTCTACCACCACCAGCCCGTGCGACAGGCCCGCGATGATGCGGTTGCGGTGCAGAAAATAGGCTTTTTCCGCGCCTGTGCCCAGCGGATACTCGCTGACCACCGCGCCGCTGCGCTCAATCACTTCCATCAGTTTTTTGTTGGCGGCAGGGTAGCAATGGTCGTGCCCAAAGGCAATGCAGGCAATGGTTGGGCCATTCACCGCCAGGGCGGCCTTGTGGGCCTCACTGTCCAGCCCGGCGGCCAGCCCGCTGATAATAACCGCCCCGCCCAGGGCCACGCCCCGGCCAATAGCTTTCATGGCTTCTACCCCGTAGGCCGAGGGCCGCCGCGCGCCCACCATGCCAATAGACAGCCTACCGTTCAAAAGGCGCGCATCGCCCTTAACAAACAAAACCGGGGGCGGGTTGTGGATGCCGCGCAGGGTGGCGGGATAGTCTTCGTCGTCAAAACCCAGGGTGGCAACGCCCTGGGTGGCCGCGTGGGCAATGCGCAGCGCGTAATCGGCCGGGCGGCTTTGGGCCAGGCGCTCGGCTTGCTTTTGCGTCAAAACTTCATCCAGCTTGGGGCTGCCCAGCGCGTGCAAAATCTCCTCGGCGCCGCCGGGGTACGCGTTCAGCAGCTCGCCGGTGTTCACCGCGCCCCAGCCAAGGCCGGCGGCCAGCCACATCCAGCTTTCACTCGGCATCGGCAAACGCCCCCTTCAGTTATCAGGAAATAGTAATCAGTAGTTAGATGAAGAAACCGCCTTGCGGCCATCACCCACAAAATATATCGAAGAACAACTATTTCCTATTAGCTATTGACTCATTCCTATTTACCAAATAGCTCATCATCACCGCCCCGGCGGCGGCTACGTTCAGGCTTTCCACCCCGTTATGCATGGGGATGTACACCCGCACGTCTGCTTCGGCCAGCGCCGCCGGGCTAAGCCCGTGCCCCTCGTTGCCCAGCATCAGGCAAAAGGGGTACGGCGACGCAAAAGTATGCAAGGGCTGCGCGTTTTGCAGCGCGGCGGCCACCAGCAACACCCCGCGCGCCCTTAAAAAGGCCGCGGCGGCGGCTATATCCGCAAAGCTTGCCACCGGTATGCGTCCCGCAGCGCCCATCCCGGCGCGCATTGCGCGGGGGGAGAAGGGGTCGGCACAAGCGCCCGCCAACGCCACGCCGCCCAGGCCAAGGCCCGCCGCGCTGCGCACCAGCGCCCCCACATTCGTGGCGTCGGCCACCCATTCACACAGCAGCACCCCTTCGGCCAGCCTTAAATCTTCGGGGCGGCACACGGGCTTTTCAAATAAGGCAAACAGGCCCTGCGGGCTGCGCGTGCCCGTCAGCTTGGCGGCCACGGGCTGTGCCACCAAATACCCCTCGGGCGCAAGGCTTTCCACCTCGGGGTGGCGCTTTAGGGTTTCGGCGGTAAAAAACGCGCGCACCGGCTTTAAGGTGTGCGCCAAATCCAGGCACAGGCGCACCCCCTCGGCAAACAACAGGCCCGTTTCGGCCCGCATTTCGGCAAAAGCCGCCACCTGGCACGCATGTTTCACTTTGGCGTTGTCCCGGCTGGTTATCTGCTCCATGGGGTGTATTCTCCGTAATCAGCCGTTGCTGCAATCAAATATATGCGCTTCGCGCCCGCACACAGGCAACTACGTGGCGGGCGCGGCGGTTTGTTTATCGCTATACCGCCTTTTTGGCGGTTTCCACCAGGGCGGCAAAACTCTGGGGGTCGTGTATGGCCATTTCGCTCAGCATCTTGCGGTTCAAATCCACACCGCTTTTCTTCAGGCCGTTCATAAAGCTGCTGTAATTGGTGCCGTTCAGGCGGCAGGCGGCGTTGATGCGGGTAATCCACAAGCCCCGGAAATCGCGCTTTTTTTGCTTGCGTCCAATGTAAGCGTAGTTCCCGCTTTTCATCACCTGCTGCTTGGCCATCTTAAAGTGCTTGCTCTTGCTGCCGTAATACCCCTTGGCCAGCTTTAATGTTTTCTTCCTTCTTTTACGGGTCATCATGGCGCCTTTTACACGAGCCATCTTGACACATCTCCTTTATACATAAATTGTCCTGTGCCGGATGGCTGTTCAGGAATAGGGCAGCATCTCTTTAATGGCAGCCACGTTGGTTTTATCGGCATACTGGCTGTGGCGGTTGTTGCGCTTCACCTTGGGCGATTTCTTGTTCAAAATATGGCTGGTGAACGCGCTGCCGCGCTTGACCTTGCCGTTTTTGGTAAGCTTGAAACGCTTTTTTGCGCCGGAGTGGGTTTTGAGCTTGGGCATGGTGGTTTCCTCCTGAGTATATATCTTAACGTTCGGTAAACAACATGTTATTCGGCGGGCTTTGCATCGGCGGGCTTTGCGTTGGCCTGCTTTGTGTCGGCGGGCCCGGCTTCGCCGCCCTCCGCGCTTTTCTTGGGCTTCTTGCCGGGGTCACCCTTTTCGGGCGCCAGGTACATTATCATTTGGCGGCCCTCCAGCTTGGGCTGGCGCTCTATCACCGCACCGGGCAGCGCCGCGGCAAAATTTTTGTGCACTGTAAGCCCCTGGCTGGCGTGGGCCATCTCGCGCCCGCGGAAACGGATAGACACCTTGAGCTTATCCCCCGCCGCCAAAAACTTTTTGGCGTGGCCTACCTTGGTATTGAAATCGCCCACGTCGATGTTCAGCGACAGGCGAATTTCCTTTGTTTCCACAATCTTCTGGTTTTTGCGCGCCTCTTTTTCCTTCTTTTGCTGCTCGAAGCGGTATTTCCCATAATCCATAATCTTCACCACAGGAGGGGTTGCCTGCGGCGCAATTTTTACCAAATCCAAATCGGCCTCCTCGGCCATACGCTGCGCGTCACGCGTTTGCAGTATGCCCAGCTGGCTGCCGTCCGCCCCAATTACGCGTACTTCTCTGTCCCGAATCTGGCCGTTCATTTCAACGTCGCGTTCCCGCTTAACGCTTGCTATAAAAAGCACCCCCCCAAAGTGTTGATACCAAATGATACCCGCTGTTATCCGCAAAGAAATAAAAACATGGCCCGCAAGGCCATGCCCAAAACCGGCGCACACATGCCGTGGCACGCCACACGCATGTACCCCGATATGAACCCGACGCCAACAGGGCGCACAAGGTGAGCATGGCAAAAGCCAACACTGCTTTATTGCTTTGTTACGATAACACGAATGCCATAGGATGTCAAGTAAAAACCGCCACCTCTCCCCCCAGGGCAAAGCTCCACAGGGTGCAGCGCTTCACCGGCAGGGCCAGGCGTTTTTCTATGGCGGCGGCATACATTTGCAGCTGGGCGCGGTAGCGCGCTGCCAGGGTTTCGGCGCTTACCCCCCGGTCGGTTTTATAATCGGCAATGCCCTGCACCAGCACCGGCTCGTCGGCCAGCTTGCCGCCAAGCGCGCCGTTTACCGCGCGCGCGGGGATGGCGGTGAGAAAATCGTATTCGCGCAGAACCTTTTTGGCCGCAAACAGGCGCTGCGCCAGCGGCGAAGCCAAAAATGCCTCTACACCCTTTTTATCCACGGCGGCGGCCACGGCGGGCAGCATGTATCCCTCGTCCACCAGGCGGGCCAGCTCCGCGCTTGGGTTTGCTTTGGCGGCGGCCAAATTGGCAAACTGCAAAAAGCTGTGCTGTGCCGTGCCGCGCTCGGCGGCGTTTAGCCCGCCGGCGTACATAAAAGACGGCCGCTTGTACAAGGGCGGCGCATCGGGTTTTACAAGATGTGATACGCTAAGCTTAGCGGGCACGGCGGCCAAAGCCGCCCGGGGCGGCGTTTGGGCAAAGGCAGCGGTAATGTTTGCCACCAATGCCTCATCCGCCTTTGGCAGGCCCGGCAGCGGCATCTCGTTCGCCGTGGGTTCGGCATTTTCACCCTCGTGTGCGGCATCACCGTGTTCCCCTGCGGCTTCGGGCTGCTGCGCCCCCGCTTCGCCGTCTATCCACTCAATATGCCATGGCCCTTCGGCCGCTTCAAACACCGGCGGCGTTAGCCCAAGGCGCTGCCACACCGGCAGGCTGCCCGCGTGCCGCAGCGCGGCGGCCACCAGCCAATCGGCAAAGCTGCCCGCACGGGCCAGCAAGGCGGGCGATGTTCCCTCCAGCGCCCAGCGCCGCCACCGTTTTTCTGTATCCTGCCCCGCAAAACAGGCAATCATGCGCTTTTTGGCGCGCGTCAGCGCCACATACAGCACCCGCATTTCCTCGCTCACGCCCTCGGCCAGCTGCCGCCCGCGCACAGCCAGGCGTGGCAGGGTGGGGTACAGGCTGTCGCCCGCGCGCAAATCCATTCCCACACCCAGCTTTGGGTGCACCAATACGCGCTCGCTTTGCGCCCGGCGGTTAAAGCCGTGGGCGGCGTCGGCCAAAAAACAGATGGGAAACTCCAGCCCTTTGCTCTTGTGCACCGTTAAAATGCTCACATGCCCGGGGATGGTTTTAACGGCGGGGGCTTCTGGCCCTGCCCCGCTTTGCAAAAGGCGCACAAAGGCCGGCAGCCCGCCCCGCCCCCCGGCGCTTACCCCGCCGGCCCAGGCAATAAAACGCAGCAGGTTTTCACGCCGCACGCTGCCGTCCGGCATGGCAGACACGGCGGCCAAATAGCCGGTGCGCCCCACCAGCTCTTCGCACAGCTGCCCGGCGCTTACGCCGGTGGCCAGGGTGCGGTAATACTCAAACTCTTGCAAAAACGCCGTCGCTTCGGCGCTGGGGCCAGCCGCCAGCGCCGCCCACAGCCGCCCGCGCGGCGCGCGCGCCCTCAGCGCCGTTACGGCGTCTGGCGTAAAGCTAAACAGCGGGCCCAGCAACGTTGCGGCCAGGCTGATGTCATCGCCCGGGTTATCGATGGCGCACAGGGCGGCGGCCAGCGGCAGCACCTCGGGGCTTTGCATCATGTCGTCGCCCAAATCGGCCACGGCGGGCACGCCCGCGCGCCGCAGCGCCTGCAAAAACTGCGGCGCTCGCTTTTTTACGCGCAGCAGCACGCATATATCCTCCGGGCGGCAGGGGCGGGCTTGCCCGCCCTCGCCCACCGTTTCGCCCCCGGCCAGCATCCCGGCCACACGGCGGGCCAGCCACGCGGCTTCATCGGCGGCATCGCCTTGCAGCACACACAGCTCAAGGCCACCCTCAGCGCCGTTGTCCGGGCCCGCAATCAGCGCTTCATCGCCGGTATAGTCCACCTCGCCCAGCGCGCGGCTCATCAGCCGGCCAAACACAAAATTCACCCCGCCAATCACCGGCACGGCACTGCGGAAATTGTGGCCCAGGGCAATCACCGCCGGATAAGCTTTGGCGTTGTAGGCCGCCCAGGCGTGCTTTTTGGCCAGAAACAGGCCGGGGTCGGCGCTGCGAAAGCGGTACACGCTTTGCTTCACGTCGCCCACCAAAAACAGGTTGTCGCCCCCGGGAGCGGCAAGGCTTTGGTACAGCGCGTCCTGCAGGGCGTTGGTGTCTTGATATTCATCCACCATCACCGCGCCATAGCGCGCGCTAACGGCATCGGCCAGCGGGGTTCGCCCGCCCGCTTCATCGCACAAAAGGCGCAGGGCCAAATGCTCAAAATCGGCAAAATCCAGCACATGCTCTTCATTTTTCGCGTTATCGTAGCTTTCTTCATAGCGCAATACGGCCCGCACCAGCGCCGCCACCATGGGCGCGGCGGCACGGCGGTCGGCCTCAAACTCATCCTGGGTGCACGCCAGTATGTTTTTGGCGATGCCGCCCAGTATTTTTTTAACACCCTCCCGCAGCGCCTTCACCGCGGCGCGGGCTTCTTCGCCGGCGCCGCGCGCCGCGGGCAAGCGCGCAAAGCTGAAAACCGACGCCAGGCGCGCGGCGTTGTCCCATTCACCGGCTTGCACCGCCGCCAGCAGGCGGGCCACCCCGGCCTGCTCCTCGTCCAGCGCTTCGCGGTAGGCCGCCAGGGCGTCGTCTTCCCCTGCCAGCACCCCGGCGCGCACGCTAAGCGCTCCAGCGGCGGTAAGCGCGGTTTCGGCATCCTTCAGCAATTGCCGCCCCCAGTCCGTTTCGCCCAAGGGGGCGCTCTGTGTGTAGGCCGCCTCAAAGTCTTGCAGATAGCGGCGCGGCCAGGGCAGGGTGCGGGTGGCACTGTAAAGCGCCTGCACCGCGCTTTCCGCGTGCGCGTCGCTGCGCGCGCGGCCATACAGCGCCGCAAAGGCCGAAAAATCCGCGTCTTGCAGCATTTCTTCCATCGTGTCGTCCAGTGCCCCGGCCGCCAGCTGCGCCAAAAGCGCCGTATCGCCCACGTTCACATCCGGCGGCAAATCAAGCTGCACAAAATGCTCGCGCACCAGCTGCAGGCAAAAGGCATCCAGCGTGCCAATAGTGCTTTTGCCAAACAGCAAGCGCTGACGGCGCAGGGCGGTATTGTGCGGGTTTTCGGCTATCATTTCCTCCAGCTGCCGCGCAATGCGCCCGCGCAGTTCTTCCGCCGCCGCATTGGTAAAGGTAAGAATCAGCAGCCTGTCTGCCGATAGGGGGTTTTGCGCGCGGGAGATGAGGTGCAGCGCGCGCTGCACCAGCACGGCGGTTTTGCCGCTGCCTGCCGCCGCGCTTACCAAAAGCGCGCCGCCGCCGTCGTAAATGGCCGCGCGCTGGGGCTCTGTCCACTGTAGAGCGCTCACGCGTCCGCCTCCCCCCTCGCCCGCTTATCGCCAATCACCGTTTCGTCCCGGCCGTCCTCGTGGCGGCACACCGCGCGATAGGGGCAATAGCCGCAGGGCCTTTGCTCATCCTTCACGGTGGGGCGGGCCGCAAAATCCCCGGTGTACACCCCCTGCGCCATCTTCTCGCACAGGGTTTCGGCCAGGCGCAGGGCATCGGCCATGTCTTGCCGTGTGGCCAGCGCGGCGCTTTTGCGCGGCGCGTCGGATGCCAAGCGCCGCACCGGGCTGTAAACACCTTCGCCCTCGGCGTCCAGAGCCTCTAAAACCGCCGTATCGTCCAGCACCAGGCCGTCCAGCCGCCAGGGCGAAGCTTCCCCGCCCGCGCGGCTGCCGCTTTGAGGGGCGGGGTCGCTGGCCAGGTACAGCACCGCGCCGGGCTGCGGGTTTTGGTAGCGGCTGCCGCCGTTTTTGCAAAGCGCATCCATGTATACCAGCATTTGCATGTTGCGGCCGTATGGTACATCCCCCAGCTCAAACTTCTTTTCGCCGGTTTTGTAGTCCAGCACGCACAGGGTGTCGCCGTCCTCGCGGCGCAGCACGTCCACGCGGTCTATTTTGCCGCTCAGGGCCACGCGGCGGCCCTCCTTCGTTTCCATTTCCAGTGGCGGCACATCCGCGCCCGCACCCCCCACCGCCAGTTCCACGGCGTCTATCTCAAAGGCGCTTTGGCCCGCGCCATCGCGCAAATAACATAACAGCCGCACGGTTGCGTCTATTATCTGCGATAACCGCCATTTATCGCGGTGGCTGCCCGGCGGCAAGGCGGCGGTGATAAACCCTTCGGCGTGGCGGCGGCCGGCTTCTTCCAGCTGCGCGTTTGTATAATGCTTAAAGGCCTGCCCGGCCTCGGCCAGGGTTTTTTCCAATATAGTGTGTACAAACGTGCCGCTTTCCAGCGGCGACACCTTGGCCGGGCGGCGCTCGCGCACGCGCAGCACCCGCTCGAGGTAATAGGCAAAGCGGCAGGCATAGTAGCGCTCTACCACCGTTGGCGACAGATTCAGCCGCTCGCCCAGCAAGCGGGCCAGCGCCTCGCTGTCGCGCACATAAAAATCGGGGCGGTTGTCTGCGGCGCGCAAAGTTTGCAGCCAGCGCCCGGCATCGGGCCACCGCGCCAGGGCCTGCGCCGCGCCGGCGGCCAGTGGGGTGGCGTCCTGGTATTGGGCGCACAGCAAATCAAAGGCGGCGGCGGGCGTTGCGGCCAGCGCCGTATCCGGCAACGCAAGCGGCCCGGGCGCAAACGCGCGCACAATGGCGGCCAGCGCCGGGCTTGGGGTTTTGGCCAGCCCCGCGCGGCGGCGCGGCCAGCTTAAATGCAAACACCGGCGCGGCGCGCAGGTGGCCCGGTAAAAAAACAAATCCTCCAGCAAAGTGCGGTTTTCGTAGCTGCCGGGCATCTCCACGCCTTGGGCCACCAGGCTCTCGCGGTCGCGGTGGTTTAATAGCCCGCTGTAGCCCACCTGCATGGGAAATTCGCCCGCGCACAGGCCCACTAAAAAGCAGTGGTCGGGCTCGTCCAGGCGCATACGGTCTGCCGTGGTAAACAGCGCGCACTCCAGTGTCTGCGGGGTGCTTCCAAAATCTGTTCCGCGCACCAGCAGCAAAAAAAAGTCGTCGTAGCCGCCCACCGGCAGGCGCTCGTCGCCCACCAGGCGCACCATTTCATCCATCAGGTCCATGGTTAAGTCCCAGGCGCGGCGGCTTCTCTCCGCCCCGGGCAGGTCTTTGGCCGCTTCCAGGCGGTGGGCGGCGGCTTCGTTGTGTTCGCCCGCGTCAAATGCGTCCAGCAGGTAATACAGCTGTTTAGACAACTGCAGCGCCGTGCCTTCCTTAGCGCCATGTATAAACTTCTCTATCACAGGCACTGCGCGCGCGCGCACCGCCTCGGCCATGGCCAGCTGCGCGTCGCTTTGGGCATCGCGTACGGCCAGCAGGCCGTCCGGGTTTTGCGCAAATGGGGCGCGCAGCTCGGCCGCGCGCGGCTGCCAAATAAACAGATAGTTTTCAAAAGCGGCCAAGTGGTGTGCGGCAACGCCGCACAGGCCGGTTTTCAGCAGCTCCAAAACGCCCCGGTAATTCAGCCCGCGCTGCAGCAGCTTTAGCGCCGCGCGCAAAAAAACCACGGGCGCGGTGTACTCAATGGTATCGGTAGCATCGATAAACAGCGGAATATCGTATAACGCAAACTGCCGCTGCACCACGCGGCGGTAGGCTTCCATATCGCGGCACACCACCGCCATACGGCGGTACGGCACGCCCCGCAAGGCCAGGCGGCGCATTTGCGCGGCCACCAGGCGCACCTCTTCCCATTCGTCCTCGGCGTCGGTCAGGGTCAGCGCCGCCTCGCCGGCGTCTTCGCCTGGCGTGCCCGGCGTGCCCGGCGCATCGTCTTCGCCCAATGCCAGCAGGGCGTTCAGCCGCGCCAGCGGCGGCGACAGCGGGCGCAGCGGCCTTTCGCACAGCAGGGGAGCTGCCACGGGCACGCCGCAATCCGCCGCCAAGCGGCGCAGGCGGTGTGCCGCCCGGCGCACCGGGGCAAAAAGGTCGGGTGCGTCGGCACTGCGGGCGGCGGTTTGCGCGTCGTCTGCTTCGTGCGCCTGCCACAGGCCGGGGCAGCATAACGCAACGGTCATCTCTTCGCACAGCGGCATCGCGGCCCCCAGCAGCGCATACTCGGGCGCGGTAAAGCCGTCAAAGCTATCCACATACAGCGCCTTGCCCGCAAACCAGCCGCAGCCCGCCATGCCGGCCGCCTGGCGCAAGCGGTCTTCCGTATCCAGGCATTGCCCGGCGTTGCAAACCTCGTAAGCGGCCAATATCAGCGACAAATCATGAAATTTAGCGTCGCCCCCCGCACCCGCCACCGCCGCCAGAACCTCCGGCGTTGCCCCGGCGGTTTTAAGCTCGGCCAACGTTTGGGCGCAGAGATCACTAAAGGCGGTGCTGTGCCGCTGCCGCCCATACACACGCAGCCGCTCGCCCACGGCGTTTAACGCGCGGCGCACCACCACCACGCGGCCCGCGTCGGTAAGCACCGGCAGCGCCAGGCCGCCGCTGGTTTTCAGCACGCGCTCGGCCAGGGTGCGAAAGCTGAGCACCTGCGCATAATCGCTAAGCGCATCGCCCAATAAGTGCCACACAATACCCTCCGCCGCCGAGGAAAACTGCTCTGGCACAAGCCATACGCTGTGCTGCCCGGCCACGGCGCGCGCCTGTAACTCGTCCAGCATCCGGCGGGTTTTGCCCGTGCCCGCCACACCCAAAATAAACCGCAGCACAGAGCACCTCCCGCCAAAAATGTGTAAAAGACATGCGTATCATTTCACTCCAATTCCATCCCCAACAAACAGCGTATCACCAGCCCCGCCAAAATAAGCCCCGCCGTCGCGGGCACGGTGCTGATGCTGCCCGGCACGGGGCGCATGCTGCCACCGCGCGTTTCGGCGTTGCTGCCATTGCCCGCTTTAATCGCTTCTTCGGCGGAAAACACCACCGGCACATCCGTAACGCCCCGCTTTTTCAGTTCCTTGCGCACCACGCGGGCCAGGGAGCAGCCGCTGGTGCGGGCAATATCGGCCACCTGCAGGCACTCGGCACGCAGGCGGTTGCCCGCGCCCATGCTGCTGAACACCGGCACGCCCGCTGCCTTGGCGCGGCAAATAATCTCCAGCTTTGCCGCCACGGTGTCCACGGCGTCCACCACAGCGTCAAAACCGTCCAGCGGGTAGGCATCGGCGTTTTCGGGCAGGTAAAAAACGGCGTTTGCCACCACACGGCAGGCGGGGTTAATGTCTGCCGCGCGCGCTGCCATCACCGCCACCTTGGGCTGCCCCAGGGTAGACCGCAAGGCCACCAGCTGCCGGTTCAGGTTGCTGGGGGCAACCTGGTCGTGGTCAAACAGGTGCAATTCGCCCACGCCGGCGCGCACCAAAGCCTCGCACACATGGCCGCCCACGCCGCCCACGCCAAACACCGCCACCTTCGCGGCGGCCAGGCGGGCAACGCCCGCCTGCCCCACCAGCAGGGCGGTACGGCTGGTATCCAGTGCTTGTATCATGGGTGCGCCTCACTCGCAAATATAAATATTGGCCTCGTACGGGCGCAGGGCTTTTGCCGTACCGCCATAGCTGGATAAAACCAGGCGCTGGCTGCCCGCAATGTGCCCCCCGCGCGCCACTTCGCGCTCGCTGATGTTCATCTCAACATACCACTTTTGGCGCTCGTAAATGCGAAAATAGCAAAACAAGCGCTTGTTATTGGCAAACACCGCGTTAAAGCTGCCATATTTAAGGCATTCACTTTGCTCGCGCAGTTCAATCAGCTTTTGGCAGAAGCGCCAAACCGAGCCCGTGTCTGCCATTTGGGCGCTGGCGTTGAGATACGCCGTGCCATCGGGCAGGCGCAGCCAGGGCTGTGCGCCTGTAAACCCGCCGTTCGCTTCACCCGTCCAGGGCATGGGCGTGCGGGCATGGTCGGCCGTAAAGGCCGCCGCGCGTTTCAGCGCGGTTTGCGCATCGCTCTTTTCGCTGTATTCTTCGTACAGGCGCAGGGCGGCGGGGTCGCGCAGTTCGTCCGCCGAGGCAAAGCGCGTGTTGGGCAGCCCCAGCTCTTGCCCCTGATACAAAATGGGCGCGCCGCGCAGGGTAAGCAGCATGGTTAAAATCAGTTTGGCGGCCACCGCGCGGTACGCCGGGTCGGCCCCGATGCGGCTTACCAGTCGGGGGGTATTGGGCGTTTCCAAAAGCAGCGGCGTCCATCCCGCCTCCCCAAAAGCCTCCATGCGCTCTAAATAGCGCCGTTTAATAACCGATAATTCCAGCCGGTCTTCCCCGGCAGGGCCGCGCGGGCGGGGCTGCAGCCAGCCCAAGTCCAGCGCCAAATCCAGCTCTCCGCGTGCCGGCTCGGTAAACACCTTTTGCATCTCCGCCCCAGAGCCGCTCATGATGCCCGCCAAAAAAGCGCCGCAACCCGTTTCGGCCCGCAGCTCGCGCAAATAGCGGTGCAGCGCCGGGCCAAAGGCCACGCGGGAATATCCGCCCAGGCCCGTCAGCGACGCTTCAACCGGGCGGTCGTCCTCGAAGCTGGCTTTGCTCAGGGTATTCACCGTGCCCAGGCAAAAACCGTCCACGCCCATGCTGGCCCAGTGGCGCAGCACATCGGCCATAGCGGCGCGCACCGCCGGGTTCTCCCAGTTCAAATCCACGCGGTGACGCCCGAAAATGTTCAGCGCCCAGGTATCGGCCTGCGGGTAGTATGTCCACATCGAGCCGGCGGTGGGATGCGCCCAGTTGTTGGGCGGGCCGCCGGAGGATTTGCGCAGTACATAAAAATCCGGTTTCTCGCCGCCCAGTGCCCGCTGGAAGGCGGGGTGCTGGTCTGAGGTGAAAGCCGTTTCCACACCCAGCACTATTTTCATGCCGCGGGCGTGGGCTGCCTTGGTAAGGTTGCACAAATCTTCGCTTGTGCCAAGCCGGTGGCTGATATTCCGCAAATCTTTCGCCCCGCCGCCAAACTCTGTGCCGTCTAAAGCTTGCCACAGCCACAGCAGGCCCACACCCAGCTTTTGCAGGTAGGGCAAGCGCTGAATCAGCCCCCCAATATCCCCAAAGCCGTCGTGGTCCGAATCCATGAAGCTGGGCAGGTACACCAGGTAACCCACGGTATCCTTCCACCACGCGCGGCTGGGCGTTTGGGGGCAAGCCAGCTGCGCCTGCTCGTTTTGGGCCATCTCGGCCACCAAATCCGCAAAGCCCGGCCCGGCCAGCTTATCCAGCGCGTGCAGGGGCATGCCGCCCACGCGCGCGCCCAGCAGCCAGCGCGGGCTGCGCCTGGTTTTTAACAGCAGCATGCACAGCATATCGCGCCCCAAGGGATGACGCCACACGTCCCGCACCTTGCTGTTACGGCTTATCGGCATTGCGTGTCCTCCAGGGTTTTGTGTTTTCTTATCACCAACGAGCAAACCTGTACTTGATTATACGCCGCCAAATATGAACAAATAAAGTCTTGGATAAAATCATCAGCCCCCGCCAGATGGCGGGAGCTGATGATTTTATCCTTACGCTTCCGGCGGCGGGTCGTCCGCGTGGCCTCGGCAGGGTTCGGGCACTTTGAAGTCGGCGTAGTAGCCGGTCATCGCGCCGGGGCAGCCCTCCTGCCACAAATCGCCGCTGGCCGTGCAAAATTGCAGCTGGCGAACCCCCTCTGGCACAGCCGGGAAGTCTTTATACTCCAGCGGCTCCTGCACGGTATTCATCAGGGCCTTCCACACGTTTACCGGGATATTGTTGCGCGCGCCGGCGGGCCAGCCCTTGCCGCCCTCTTGCAGCAGGGTGTGCTCTTCATCGTAGCCCCACCACACCCCCGTTACATAGTAAGGGGTCAGGCCCACAAACACGCGGTCGTTGTCTTCGGTTGTGGTCCCGGTTTTGCCAATGGCGGGAATGTCGTTCACATTCGGGTACACCCCGCCCGCCGTGGGGTACGCTCCGCCGGGGTACGCGCCGTCGTGTACCACGTTGTACAAGGCACGGTTTAAGATGTAGCCTGTTTGCGGGTCTATGGCCTGCACCGTGCTAATCTTGGGCTCTAAAATGATATTGCCCTGGGAATCCTCCACCCGCAGGTACGAGTGCAGGGTGGTAAACTGGCCGTAGGTATCGTTGCCGCCGTACATCATGTACGCACCGGCCAGCTCGTACAAGGACATACCGTAGGTCTGGCTGCCCAGCACCAGCGGGGCAAGGTCCATGTCCGCGTCCACCAGGGTGGTCACGTCCAGGGTGTCGGTCAAAAACTCGTACATTTCCTCAATACCCACCATATTGCCCACACGGGCCGCCACGGTGTTGGTGCTCTCCGCAATGGCCGACACCACGGGGATAGGCGTACCCTCGCGCGTGCCGCCGCCGTAGTTCAAGGGCCAGTCGAAAATAGGCGCGCCGGTTTCGGGGTCTATCTCGGGGTTATACGGGTTGCGGCTGCGCATCGACGCGTCTGGAATCATCTTGGAGTAGGTGATGATGCCGTAATCCATCGCCATGGGGTACGCGGCGGTCAGCTTCATGGTGCTGCCGCTTTGGCGCACCCCGCCCGCGGCCCGCCCGTCCCGCATCACGCCAATGCCGCGGTTCATGCCCAGGCTGCCCACTTTTTCGCCAATGCCGCCGCTGGTGGCAATCAGCTCGCCTTTATAGTTCAGCACAATCACCGCCGCCTGGGGCAGCACGTATTCGCTGCCTATCTTTTGCCCGGCGTTGTTGCGGATATCCGCTAAAATCTCAAGGCGGTCTTTATAGTTTGGAAACATCTCCTGGTTCATAAAAAAGCCGTCTTGCGCCGCGCCGTCCTCAATCCTGTCGTAGCCGTGCACCATCATATCGTCTAAAGCTTGCTGCACGTTCAAATCGGCCGTAAGGTAAATGTGGTAGCCGCCGTTGTACAATTGTTCGCTGGCGTAGGCGCGGCTCCAGCCCTTCTGTTCCATCAAGTCGCGTATCACGTCGTTGTAGGCCTTGTCGGTCAGCCACGAGAAGCTGCCGGTAACATTCATGCCCGCTTCGTTTTCGCCCACCTCTTCGCGCGGGGCCAGGCCCAAACCGGTGGCCCACACGGCTTCGGCTTCTTCCTGGGTGATATACTCGCACTGCAGCATAAAAAGGATCACGTCGTCCCGGCGCTTCAGGCAGTTTTCGGGGTTATAAAAGGGGCTGTACCACGAGGGCGCCTGGGTAATGCCCGCAATGGTGGCGCACTGGGCCAGCGTAAGGTCTTTGGCCTCTACGTTAAAATACTTTTTAGCCCCCGCGCCAATGCCCGCAATGCGCTCCGAAAGGCCGATGGTGTTCATGTAGGCTTCCAGTATCTGGGTTTTGTGATACCGGTTTTCAAGCCCCCAGGCGCGGAAAATCTCGCGCAGCTTGCGCAGGTAACCGGCGCTCTTATCACCCTCTGCGTCGGCCACCTCGTCTTCCTTGGTAATGTTTTTTACCAGCTGCTGGGTAATGGTAGACGCGCCGAACGACGAGTCTTCTAAACCCAGCAATTCGTTGGCCAGGGCGTAGATGGTGCGCTCGAAGTTCACCCCGTGGTGCTCGTAAAATTTGCGGTCCTCAGTGGCAATCACCGCCTGAATCATGTACTCGGGGATATCGGCGTAATCCACCCATATGCGGTCCTCCTCGCCCACCAGCTCCTGGTACACAATCCAGTCGTCCTCTTCGCGGGCGTTGGGGTTGTCGGGGTTGTACGCGTGCACATAGCTGGTTTGGATGGTGGCATAGTTGTTTAAGTCCAGCCGGTTGGCATCGTCGTTGGTGGCTTCCACCACATACTGCACCACTTGCACGGCTATAATGCTGCCCACAATAACACCCACACAAAACAGCACAAACAAAGCCTTAAAGCAGTTCAGCACAATCGTTCCAAAAATAGTGCCCGGGCGCAGCTTGGCTTTCTTTTTGCCGCCCGGCTTTGCGGGCGCCGCTTTCACCGGGGCGGCCTTCACGCGGGTTTTCCCATCCGGCGGCGGGGCTTGCGCCGCCGGCACGCCGGCGGCGGGCCTGTCTGCGGCCGGCGCGCGCCTTTCGGCGGGCGCGGGCAAAGCCCCGCCCGCGGCGGGGCGCCTGCCGCCCAGCGCGGGGCGGGCACTGTTTGGTATCGCGGCGCGCGCGTTGCGCGGCGCGGGCGGCCTGCCCTGGCCGGACATTACCGGCTCGCGGTTATCATCGCCGCCGCGCGGCGCTTGGTTCTTGTGCATATTCAATACCTCTCTCGCCGGAGAATACCGGGCGCTTATCGTGGCAGAACCCGGAAGGCACGCTGTAAACCGGCTACATTATAGCACAGAAAATGTGAAGTAAAAATGACAATTTAGTAAGGGTGTGCCGAGCTTCGCAAAAGACGCATCCCATCCGCACATTACGGGAATATAACGAAAAGGCCGGGCGAAATCTTTCATGGACACCCCGCCTTGCCCCAAACGCAAAAGCGGTGTAGAATAAACACAACAGCATGCACACGAAAGGAAACAGCATGGCAACCGCAAAAAACCCGGCGCTTGGGCCGCCCCGCATTGGGCTGATTGGCCTGGATTTGGACGGCACGCTGCTGAACAGCCAAAAACAAATAACCCCGCGCGTACGCAGGGCGCTTAGCCGGGCCGCCAGTGCCGGTATTGTGGTGCTGCCGGCCACCGGGCGCAGCGTGGCGGGCATCCCGGTGGCGGTGCTGCAGGCCACCCAATGCCGCTATGCCATCACCTGCAACGGCGCGGAGATACAGGATTTAGCCGATGAAACCGTGTTGTTCAGCGATTACTTTAACACCGAAACCTTCTTGTCTGTGTTGGCGGATTGCCGCGCGCTGGGGCTGGCCGTAAGCGTGATGGCCAACGGCTTTATGTACACCGATTGGCGCGATTTTACACGCCTGGACGGCACGTTTACCCCGCATCAGATGGAATATTTCAGAACCAGCCGCCAGATGGTAGACAATTTGGCCGTTTTTATCCCCCAAAGCGGGTATCCGGTGGCCAAGTTTTCGCTGCAATTTCCAAGCCTGTCTGTGCGGCCCAGGGCGCTGCGGCAGCTGGCCTCGCGGGCGGATACCACGGTAACCGCCTCGCTGGACACCAACCTGGAGGTGAACACCGCCACGGCCAGCAAGGGCAGCGCCCTGCTGTGGCTGGCGGCGCATTTGGGGCTGGCGCGCGGCGCGGTGATGGCAGCGGGCGACGGCAGCAACGATTTGGACATGATTGAAAAGGCCGGGTTTGGCGTGGCCATGGCAAACAGCACCCCCGAGGTGCTGGCCAAAGCCGACTACATAGCCCCCAGCTGCGACGAAGACGGCATCGCCGTGGTGATAGAGGGGTTACTGGATGGGACGATAGTGCCCAGCGAGAAAAGGAGCGACACAAAATGAAAACCTACCGTAAAGAGCTGCATTTTAACCTGCCCACCCGCCGTGGGCTGGTGAACATTACCCCGCAGGTGTAGGCCGGCCCTACACGTACCTTATCTCCACAGCCCCCAGGTTTACCCGGCCGGCCAGGCGCAACACCGGGCCGGTGCGCTGCTCGGGCGGGGCGGGGCGGCCCTCCTCGTTCACGCCGCCAATCGCCGCCGAAATGCGGTTTTCCACCTGCCAGTGCCGGGGAATATACAACTCCACCGCGCCCAGGCTGCAATCGATATACACATCGGCGCCGTTTGGATGCAAGGTTACATGGTCAAAGTATACCTCCAGCGAGCCAGCGCTGACGCTGAACTCTGCGCTTTGGAAGGCGCTGGCATGCAAATAGCGGCTTACCGCTCCAAAACGCACCTTGGCAACGGCTGTGTTGTCGTCGCCGCCGTCGTTTACCACCACCAGGCTGCCATCGGCTTCGCTCGCCCCCTGCGGGGATTGGCCATCGTTCGGGCTGCCGGGCGCAGCTGGCGCGCGGCCGTCCTCCGTGTAGGTAATCTTTACTTTAGCCCGGTGCTTTTTGTGCCGCAGCGGCCGCACCAAAACCGATAGGCCAATGCCGCCAATCAGCGCCGCCAGAACCAGTATCCAGCCGTTGAGAGGATAAAGCCCCAGGGCCTGCTGGTATAAAAGGTACAGGCACGCCAGCGACAAGGTAACCCCCGTGAAAGCCAGCGATAAAAGGCTGCCCACCAGTATGGCCAGCAGCAGCACGGTGGCAAGCAAGCTCCAAAAGCCCACCTGCACCAGGCCCACCACCTGCACGGCTATAATGGCCGCCGCCGCCAGCACCAGCAAAATGCCCCAAAACCACCCTGTTTTTGTTTTCATCCTTCGCTCCTTTCCCGCATGCGCTGTTTCAGCGCCGCGTAAAACCGCCGCGAGGCGTAAACGCTTTTGTGTGTGCCCTCAAACTGCACCTGGTTTGCGCCGGCAATATCCCGCTTGATAGAAAAGATTAAGCCCGTGTTTACAATGGTGCTTTTCGACACCCGCACAAAGCTTCTGGGCAGCAGCTCTTCCAGCTCGTACAGGCGGTGCTTGCACTGGTAGGCCTCGTGCGGGGTATGGGCATACACCTGCTCGCTCTCGGTTTCAAAAAACAATATCTTTGCCGGGGAGAGGTAGTATTCCTGCGCGCCCTGGTAAAAAACCATCTGCCCGGCACGGCCGGTGTGGCGGCGCAGGGCTTTTTCCAGTTCGGCCACCTCGCCGGTAAGCGCGGCGCAGCGGATAACCACTTCGTCCTCGGCCAAATCTTCTGCCAGCTCAATGCGCACCTTCATCCGCCGCACCCCCTTTCTGCAAAACAGTATAGCACCCCCGGCGCGCCGGCAAAAGCCCTATTGGGCAAGCGGCAGCGCGCCGGGGGTAAGCGGTAGCAAAAACAGCGCGAAACGCCGCTTTACAAATCAGGCCAAACTTGGTAGTATTGGGGGGCGCGCTGGTGTAGCTCAGCCGGTAGAGCAGCTGATTTGTAATCAGCAGGCCGGGGGTTCGAATCCGTCCACCAGCTCCAACAAAAACCCTGCGAACAAACGTTATTTTTTAGCGTTTTGCGGGGTTTTCTCTTGCTCTTATTGGTTTTGCCAAAAGCCATTTTATGCTCTTTTCGGGCATATAAGTGTGGCTCTAGGTGTGGCTCCAAATTGGGGCCACACCCAAGTTCCCCTCACAGCCCCGCCGCCTCCAGCAGCGCCGCCATCT